>PVBE011017891.1_pt1 | contig 35702 bp, 42 predicted proteins | sample 1631181 | NCBI WGS metagenome assembly PVBE01 (sample SAMN08397723, study PRJNA350692) | Marine metagenome, whole genome shotgun sequencing project. | isolation source: water | place: Pacific Ocean | collected 2012-04
CAGCCTCAGAACCCCTGCTTCCCTTTCACCCATCGGGTGAGCCATATCAACACCCCAAGTCCGCCTATAACATCATGATTCTTATACCAGAATCCGGGTGCGGTGTCGTCAAATTACACGGTCATCTGGGCAATGCGGGTTAAAAGTATCGTTCAGCGCCACGATGACGGGATTGTCATCGCGTTTGTCGCCGCGCTGGAGCATCGCCTGAATAAGGACCGCTTCGAGGATCGAAAGAGTACCTTCCGCTTCGTCACGGATGTTGCGCTCGAAGACCGCATACTCGTTGTAGACGAAAGCCGAGGTACTCACGGCCAAAATCAAAACCAAGATCAGACTGACACCCAAGGTGATCTTCGTGCCGAGTCGCGAAAAATATTTCAACCGATCAGGCTCTCGAATTGGATTCTTGGGATGCGTTGAACGGCGCGCGCGTTGCTGCCCCGCCCTCGCGCACGACCGCCAACGTCGGCGCACCCGGCTCCGCTATGGATAGATATTGATCTCCGTGCCGTCCTCGACCAGCGCCCAGATCTCGTCGATCTCGCGGTTGGTGACGGCGATGCAGCCGTTGGTCCAGTCGATCGCCGGATGGCCGACATAGTCGCCCGGCATGTTGTTGGGCAGGCCGTGGATCATGATTGCGCCGCCCGGCTCGACGCCCAAGAACTCGGCCCGGGCGCGGTCGTACCAGTTGGGGTACGAGATGTGGATGGCGCGGTAGAACTTGCTGTCCGCCAGCCGGCTGTCGAGAACGTAGTCGCCTTCCGGCGTCCGATTGTCGCCAACCTTGATCTTGTGGCCGGTGGCGTTGCGCCCCAACGCGACACGGTAGACCCGGAGCACATGCTCGCCGCGCATCAGGACCAGCTTGCGCTCGCCCTTGAACACGACCACGCGGTCGGCCTTGAACGGCGTCAGCCGGGCGATGTCGGTGCCGGCAGATGCCGGCGCCGCGCCGAATGCAAGACACGCCAGGGCAATCGCCATGGCGAGGGTGCGCAACATGTCCAGCCCCGTTTCGGATACCCTCGAACAGGCCACAATTAGCACAAAACGTGAAGGGTTTGTAAAGTCCTCGGCAAGTTCCGGAAGAAGTGATCGAAAGCCGCGGCCAGCCCGAGATGGAAGCGGCCGCCGGCGCTGTGGTACGGTCGCGGATCGAGACGCAATCGAGGTAACGCGCACGCCATGAATCCCGGTATGAACAACGCCGATCTAATCGTCCAGACCCTGAGCCGGGCCGGAATCCAGCACGGTTTCGGCATCCCGAGCGGCAACGTGCTGCCGCTGATCGAGGCGATGCGGACCGGCGGCGTCGAATTCGTGCTCACCGCGCACGAGGGTTCGGCCGCATTCGCCGCCGACGTCACTGGGCGGATGACCGGCCGGCCCGGCTTGTGCATCGCGACGCTGGGCCCCGGCGCGACCAATCTCTCGACCGGGGTCGGCTCGGCCTTCCTCGACCGCTCACCTATGCTGGCGATCACGTGCAACCTCAACACCGACCAGCTCGGCCGGCGTATCCAGATGTATATCGATCATCACGCCCTGTTCCGGCCGATCACCAAGGCGAGCCTCGCGCTGCGGCACGGCAATGTCGCCAAGACACTGGCCGAGGCCCTCGCCATCGTGCTCGCCGAGCCCCAGGGGCCGGTCCACCTCGACCTGCCGGAGGATGTCGCGCTGGCTCCGGCTGAGGGTGAGGTGCCGGACATTCCCGAAGGCACCCGCCTCGATCCCGCGTCCGATGTGGCGATCACCGAAGCCCAGCGGATCCTGAGCGAGGCCGAAAGACCCGTCGCGGTCCTCGGCGCGAGCGCCATGCGGCTCGCGGATTTCGGCGCGCTCCGCCACTTCATCGAGCGCAACAACCTGCCGTTCGCCACCACCACCATGGCCAAGGGCCTGATCGACGAGGACCATGCGCTGTCGCTCGGCTGCATCGAGCGCGGCCGCCGCCAGGTCCAGCGCCGGTTCCTCCAGGGTTCCGACCTGATCGTCGGCCTCGGCTACGACACCATCGAGTCCGAGTACGAGGCCTGGGTCGGCTCGGTGCCGGTGCTCAACATCGACATCGAGCGCGCCGACGTGGACGCGAGCGTCCGAGTGGTTCACGAGGTTTCCGGCGACCTCGCGGCCTCGCTCGACCGGCTCAACGCGCTGCCGGCCGCCACCAACGCCTGGCCGGCGGACGCGGCGGGCGAGCACCGCCGCGCCCACCAGGAATCGTTGCGCCCGCCAAGCGAGGCGTTTTGCCCGCACCAGGCGATCGATGCGGTACGCCGGGTGCTGCCGGCGGACGGCGTGCTGGCGTTCGACGTCGGCGCGCACACCCACCAGATCTCTGGCCAATGGACCGCGCCCGGCCCGCGCCGGTTCGTGATCACCAACGGCTGGTCGTCGATGGGCTTCGGGCTGCCGGCGGCGATCGCGGCCAAGCTCGCCCGGCCCGACCTGAAGGTGGCCTGCATCCTCGGCGACGGCTGCTTCCAAATGACCTGCGGCGAGCTCGCCACCGCCAAGCGCATGGGCCTCGCGCTGCCGGTCGTCGTGCTCGACGATTCGCTCCTCGGGCTGATCGTGATCAAGCAGGAGAAGCGCCAGTTCGGCGTCTACGGCACCGATCTCGGCGGCCGGCCGGACGTGCCGCCTGCGCACTATTTCGGCGTCCCGGCCAAGGCCGCTCGGACGACCGACGAGCTCGAAGCGGCGCTCCGTGAGGCGTTCGAGGCGGCGGGGCCGACGGTCATCCACGCGATAATCGATCCGGCGCATTACTTCGAGACGGTGTTCGACTGACGTCGAGCGCGGCAATGGGAAACGGATCATCATGAGCGAACAACGACAGCTGCGTCTCGGGGCCTTCATGCGTCCGGTCAGCATCCACACCGGCGCGTGGCGCTATCCTGGCGGGTTGCCCGACGCCAACTTCAATTTCGGCCACATCAAGCGCTTCGCCCAGACGCTGGAGCGCGGCAAGTTCGATGCCTTCTTCATGGCCGACCATCTGGCCGTCCTCAACATGCCGATGGACGCGCTCAAGCGGAGCGCCACGGTGACCTCGTTCGAGCCGATGACCCTGCTGTCGGCGCTCGCCATGGTGACTGAGCATCTCGGCCTGGTCGCCACCGGCTCGACCACCTACGAGGAGCCCTTTCACGTCGCCCGTCGGTTCTCCTCGCTCGATCACATCTCGGGCGGACGGGCGGGCTGGAACGTGGTCACCACCTCCAACCCGGATGCGTCGAGGAATTTCGGCCGCGAGGAGCATCTCGAAAACGCCGAGCGCTATCGCCGGGCGCGTGAATTCTACGACGTGGTCACGGGTCTCTGGGACAGCTGGGCCGACGACGCGTTCATTCGCGACGTCGACAGCGGCATCTTCTTCGACCCCGAGAGGATGCACGTGCTGAACCACGAGGGGCCGCATCTCAAGGCGCGCGGGCCGCTCAACATCGGCCGTCCGGTCCAGGGCTGGCCTGTCATCGTCCAGGCCGGCGCCTCGGAGCCCGGCCGCCAGCTCGCCGCCGAGACGGCGGAGGGCGTGTTCACCGCCCAGCGCGATCTCGCCGTCGGCCAGGCGTTCTACGCCGACGTCAAGGGCCGCATGGAAAAGGTCGGGCGCGATCCCGATCACATGAAGATCCTGCCCGGCTGCCTGGTGGTGATTGGCGACACGGTCGAGGAGGCGCGCGAGAAGCGGGCACTGCTCGACAGCCTGGTGCATTACGACAGCGCCATCGCCTCGCTGTCGATCGCGCTCGGCTGCGATGCGTCGGGCTTTGATCCCGATGGCCCGTTGCCCGAGATCCCCGAGAGCAATGCGTCCAAGAGCGGCCGCGACCGCGCGATCCTGCTGGCCGAACGCGAGAGCCTCACGGTACGCCAGCTCGCCCAGCGACTCGGCGGTTATTCGGGCCTCTCGATGATCGGCACGCCCGAGACCATCGCCGACGAGATGGAAGAGTGGTTGATGGAAAGGGGCAGCGACGGCTTCACCGTGCAGTTCCCCTATCTCCCCGGCGGGCTCGACGACTTCGTCGACCGCCTGGTGCCCGAGCTGCAGCGCCGCGGAATCTTTCGCACCGAGTACGAGGGCACGACGCTGCGCGACAACCTCGGCCTGCCGCGCCCGGAGAACCAGTTCTTCCCGGCTTCCGGATAGCCCGCAGGCTGGTATTAATCGCCGTACAGATCCCGCGCCTTGTGCCAGTCCTCGATGCCCTGATCGGGATAGCGCTCGAACCGCGTCGCGCCGGCCGGTATGTCGGCCCACTCCGCCGCGTGCTCGGTCATGATGGCGTAGCGTTCGGGCGGGCTCGGCAGCGCGGTGTCGATGGCCGAGGCGAACGGATGGATCAGGTCGGGCCAGGTCGGATTGTGGACCCAGAGCGCGCTGCCGCAGCGTGAGCAGAAGTGGCGGCGGGAGAAGCCAAGCCCGTCGGCCTCGTAGGCCTCGCGGTCGTTCTTGGCCGCGCGGTAAACCGTGATGTGCTCCTCGCCCTCGACCTCGAGGCTCGCGGCCTCGGCCATGATGTTGATGGCGTAGCCGCCGCCGCCCGCCGTCTTGCGGCAGATCGAGCAGTAGCACCAGTTGTACGGATAGGGCGTCTTCGAGTTCACCCTGAACCGCACCGCGCCGCAATGGCACGAGCCCTCGAGCTTCACAGGCCGTTCTCCTGCTTGATGCCGTGGACCTGATAGCCTTTTTCCAGCAGCAGCTCGGCCAGATAGGCACCGTCCTGGCCGGTCGCCCCGGTGATCAACGCCGTCTTGTCCGCCATCCTGTTTCCGCCTCGCGCCTCGAACAGGCTCTCACGATATCACAAACAGCGGTCCGACCCATACCGGCGGAACTTAATCGCCGTCGTCGAAGTCCGGCTCCTGATACTCGACCAGGTGGCGGTAGTCGTCGCGGATCGGGGCGAAGACATCGAGGTTGAGCGCCGGCTCGTCGCCGAGCGGCTCGGCCCAGTGCTCGACGTCGGGCGGGATGCGAATCAGGCTGCCGGGGCCGGCCTCCATCTCCTCGTCGCCGACATGGAACCGCACCCGTCCCTCGACGATGTAGACGATCTGCTCGAACGGGTGGCTGTGCGGGTTGACGTCCATGCCGGGCTCGACCTTGTTCATCACCAGCAGCACGTCGTCACCCCGAAAGCCCGAGCGCGAGACGCCCTTGCGCACCACCTCGCTCGGCAGGTCTTTCCAATTGTAGAGCTTCGCCTTCTGCGCCATGTCCGTCCTCCTCGTCCCTATTCCGCTATTCCATCGGGTTCATGATGTGCTCGCGGTAGCCGGCACGCTCGGTGAGCGCGTCGTACCAGCGCTTGAGATTGGGATAGTCCTCGCGCTCGATCTGCAGCGCGAACCAGCGATACGTCCCGATGCCGACCGGGATGTCGCCGACGCTGAATTCGGGCCCGGCGACGAATTCGGTCTCGCCGAGATAGCGATCGAGGATCGCCATGGCGCCGGTGAGCTGGTCGCGCGCCTTGGCGATGGCGTCCATGTCGCGCTCGGCCTCGGGCGTCCGCACCAGTCCCCAGAACACCGGCACCATCACTGGGCTCATCACCGAAAGCTGCCAGTCCATCCAGCGCTCGCCGCGCGCCCGCGTCCGCGCGTCGGTCGGCCACAGCGTGCCGTTTCCGTGCTCGTGCGCGAGGTAGCGGATGATGCTGTTGGATTCCCACAGCACGAAGTCGTCCTCGACGATGGTCGGCACCCGGCCATTGGGGTTGAGCGCCTGGTATTCGGGCGAGTCGTTGCCGCCGAACGGCCCGCCCAGATCCTCACGCTCGAAGTCGAGCCCGAGCTCGGCGCACGCCCACAGCACCTTCATGACGTTGGACGAGGTCTTGCGGCCAATGATCCTCAACATCGCGTGATTCCCGTTGTGATGAACAATTTCTGGAGATCGGGACCCGTCATCGGAGCCCGATATCGAGGACCACCTTCTTGTAGGCCGGGCGTGCGCAGATCGCGTCGTACCAGCGCTTCAAATTGGGATAGTCCTCGCGCTCGATCGGCATGTTGAACCAGCGAAACACGAAGGTCGCGGGCGAGATGTCGCCCATGGTGATATCGGGCCCGGCGAGGTATTCCGAATCGGCGAGATAGCGGTCTATGATTGCGAGCTGGGTCGAGAAGTTGTCGCGCCCGGCGGCGATGGCGGTGGCGTCCTGTTGGTCGGGCGGCGTGCGGATCAGGCCGTGGAACACCGGCACGTGGGCCACCGACAGCTTGCCCAGCGTAAAATCCATCCAGCGCTGGGCGTTGCCGCGGATCCTGGCATCGCTCGGCCACCAGGTGCCGACGGCGTGGATCGAAGCGAGGTACTGGACGCAGGCGTTCGATTCCCACAGCACGAAGCCGTCGTCGATGATCGTCGGCACAAGCCGGTTGGGATTGAGCGCCAGGTATTCGGGCGTGTCGGTGCCGCCGAACGGTCCGCCGAAATCCTCGCGCTCATACGCCAGCCCGACCTCCTCGCACAGCCAAAGCACTTTCTGCACGTTGGCCGACGTCGCCCGGCCGAGGACCTTCAGCATCCCGTTATTGTCCCTGTCGTCGGTTGGTGTCCCGCTCAGACTCCAGCATACACCATTCGGGCGTGCTCAATCGAGTTGCAGCAGCATCACCTTGAGATAGGCGCTTTCCGGCAGGTAGGGATGGACCGGATGGTCGGAACCCGCGCCGCCGGTGAACAGGATGCGGCCGCCGCGCGTGGCGTCCCGGAGCCCGCCGCGCACGGCCTCGGCGAACGCGGCGTGGTCGACCGGGTGCGAGCACGAGGCGACGAACAGCAGCCCGTCGGGCGCGACCAGATCGGCCGCCAGCCGCACCAGCTTGCGATAGCCCTTGAGGCCGGGCTTGAGCTCGCGCTTGGATTTGACGAAGGCGGGCGGGTCGGCGACGACCACGTCGAAGCGCTCGCCCGCCTCGCCGAGGGCGCCGAGCTCGGCGAACGCCTCGCCGCGGCGGAAGTCGATCTGTCCCGAGATGCCGTTGAGCTCGGCCGAGCGCCGGGCGAGCTCTAGCGCCGGCTCCGAGCGGTCGACTGCGACGACCTCGGCCCCTTCCGCCGCCGCCTGGATTCCGAAGCCACCGAGATAGCAGTAGACGTCGAGCACGCGCCGGCCGGGCGACAGCGCCGCGATCCGCGCGCGGTTCTCGCGATGATCAAAGAACCAGCCGGTCTTTTGGCCGCCGGCCACGTCGCACAGGAACCGAACGCCGTTCTCGATCACTTCGACGGGGCCCTCGACAGCGCCCTTGGCGATCGCGACCTCCTCGGCGAGCCCCTCGAGCCGGCGGCCGGCACTGTCGTTCCGCAGCACCACGTTGGCCGGCGAAACGACCTCGTCCAGCGCCTCGATGATCTCCGGCAGCAGCCGGTCCATCCCTGCTGAATTGGCCTGGATCACCATGGTCTCGCCGTAGCGGTCGCATACCAGCCCGGGTAACCGGTCGGCCTCGGACCAGGCCAGGCGATAGAACGGCGCGTCGTACAGCCGCTCGCGCAGCTCGAGCGCGCGCGCGAGGCGGCGCGCCACGAACCCGGCATCGATGGCGCGCCCGACGTCGCGGGTCAGCAGCCGGGCGCTGATCAGCGGATGCGAATTGAAGGTCGCGACCCCGACTCGGCCGCCGCCGCTGTCGACCAGCGTTACCAGCCCGCCCGGCGCCAGCGCCTTGGCCTCGGCCGTCATGTCGATCTCGTTGGAATAAACCCACGGGTGGCCCGCGCGGACGCGCTTCTGGCGCCCCGGCTGCAAGCGTATCACGGGGCGTGTGGCGGGATCGTCGGCGCGCGGCTCGGCCGGCTGGGCCGCGATGTCCTGAGCATCGGTGGAGGTCATGGCGCGGGAGAATATCGGTGTCCGAGCGCCGGCGCAAACGCAGCTTTCACTTCACCGCGCCGGGCGGCATAGTGGTGCCGGGCACGATCCACCGCGGGAGGCGAATAGGGATGGCGACGGATGGCTGAAGCGGACCGGCTGCTGATCACCGGCGGGCGGGTCTACGATCACGACGGCGACGTGCACCACCCGGGCCATGCCGACGTGCTGATCGAGGGCGACGAGATCGTTTGCGTCGAGCCCGGCCTCGCCGATCTTCTGGCGGGTGACGGCCCGGCGCCCCGCGTCATCGACGCCGACGACAAGCTGCTGGTGCCGGGCTTCGTCAACGCGCATTACCATTCGCACGACGTGCTGCTCAAGGGCTGCTTCGAGACCCTGCCGCTCGAGACCTGGGTGCTGAGCGCCCTGCCGCCGTCCTACCCCAAGCGGAGCCGCGAGGAGGTCCGCGCGCGAACCCTGCTCGGCGCCGCGGAATGCTTGCGCAACGGGATCACCACGATCCAGGACATGCTGACGCTGTTCCCGTTCGATCCCGATCACCTCGACATCGTAATGGAAGCCTACCGCGAGATCGGCATCCGGACCGTGTTCGCGCTCCAGATCGGCGATCTCAAGGGGCTCGACCGGGTGCCGTTCTGGCGCGAGACGGTGCCCGAAGCGTTCCACGCCCATCTCAGCGCCGCGGTCGAGCCGTTCGGCGGCCAGGACCCGGCCGAGCTCGCCGCCGAGCACTATCTCCGCCACCGCGACGCCGACCCCCGCATCACCTGGGCGCTCGGTCCGACCAGCCCCGAGTTCTGCTCGCCCGCCCTCCTGGAGCGGCTGGCGGCGCTGTCGGAGGCGCACGATCTGCCGGTGGTCAGCCACATCTACGAATCGAAATCGATGGCGCTGAGCGGGCGCATGTTCATGCCCGAGCACGGCGGCTCGCAGGTCCGCTACCTGAAGGCGACGGGGCTGTTGACCCCCCGGCTCAGCCTCGCCCATAGCGTCTGGATGGCGCCCGACGAGATCGAGCTGATGGCCGAGGCGGGCGCCAACGCGGTGCTGTGCCCGGCCGGCAACCTCAAGACCAAGTCGGGCATCGCGCCGGCGCGCGACTACATAGCCGCCGGCGTCAACCTCGGGCTCGGCTGCGACAACTGCAGCTGTGGCGACGCCCAGAACATGTTCCAGGCGATGAAGCTGCTATGCGGTCTGGCGGCGGTATCGGACCCCGAGCCCGGCCCACCGACGGCGGCCGATGCCATGCGGACGGCAACGCTGGGCGGCGCGCGGGCGGGCGGACTCGACGGCCGGGTCGGCGCGATCCGGCCCGGCATGAAGGCCGACATCTCGATCCTCGATCTCGGAAGCCTGGCGCTGGTGCCGCTCAACAGCGCCGCCCGCCAGCTGGTTTTCGCCGAGGGCGGCGCGGCGGTCGAGACGGTGATCGTCGCCGGCCGCGTCGTCGTCGCCGACCGCCGCCTCACGACCATCGACGAGACCGCGCTCCGCCAGGCGGTCGACGACGTGATGCCCGGCGTTCACGCCGACCTCGACGCCGTCACCGAGAGGATCGCGCAAATCAGCCCCGGCCTGCTCGAAGCCTGGCGCCGCTCATGGCGCGCCGACGTTGGCCTCAACCGCTACGTCGCCGGCTCGGAAGAGTAGGCGGGGTCTAATCCGCGTCCAGAACCCGGCGGCCGGCGGAGGTCAGCTGGCATAGCTGCCAGTCGCGCATCGCCTCGTCCCGCTTCTCGGCCCAGCCGTGGTCGACGCAGCTCTTGACCGTGCGGTCGCTGACGCGCTGGCCATAGTGGTCGAACATCGGCAGGTTGCCGCCGGGACGGTCGAGGCCGCGACACAGCCATTCGAGCTGCCTCGGCGTCGGCCGGCCGGACGGCCGGCGCGCGCGCGGCGGTCCCGTCCACACCAGGCGGAGATATGGTGGCACTCATCCCTCCCTCGGGCCTCTCCGGGCCCGATTCTCGTCACCCGTCAGGCGAGGACTTCTTCGGCCCTCGCGAAATCGAACTTCTCCGGCTCGATGTCACCGTTAAAGATCGCCTGAACGCGGTTCTCGGTCAATGGAAAGCTGAACTCGGCGTTGCGCATGCGGATGCGCAACCGGAGCTGGGCGACGACCAATTCGCCCATCAATCGGAACTCGTCCACGCTCCAGCCCTCGTCGTCGAGGCCCGAGATGCCTTCCAGCATGTGGCCGAACTCGTCATCGTAGACCTTGGCGCATGCGGCGGCGATCAGGTCGTCGGCGCCGCCCCTTCCAGCGAGACGCATGCCCTCGCGGAACAGCGTGCAGTAACCCCCCTCGGTGAACCGGCTGGAGCGCACGCCGAGCGCGCCGTGCTCGGCGTTGTGGCTGTGGCGCAGCGCGGTCAGCGCGACGTCCTCGTCCCAGGTCTCGAGCGTGTGCGGGTCGAGCGCCGGTGCGCCGGGCGGGCGGATCGCGTCATGGACGTCGGCGAACGCCATGTAGTGGGCGAACTCGTCCTTCAGCATCTCGATCAGCTCCCAGGCGTGGCGCCGGTCGATTCCGCCGTCGCCTCCCGCGTCGATCTTGGGAAAGATGTCGCGCAGCTCGGTCAGCGGTCCGACGAAGATGCCGAGGTTCTTGTATTCGCCGATGCCGGTGCCGTTGAACTCCTTGGAGCACTGGCGGCGTAGCCACAGCAGATCGGCCTCGGTGGTACGCACGGGCGAATCCCAATAGGTCCGGACCACCTCGGCCTCGCCGGCCCAGAGCGGCGCCGACAGTTCGACCAGACGGCGGACGTTCGCGCTCATGGTCATCAGGCGGGCTCCATCTCTGCCTTGGCGAAATCGAAACGTTCGGGCTCGATGTCTCCGGCGAAGATCGCCTGGACGCGATCCTCGCTGAGCGGATAGCTGAACTCAGCGTTCCGCATGCGGATGCGGTGGCGCAGGATCTCGGTGACCAGCTCCGTCATCAACGACCAGTCGCCGTCGGTAAGCTCGGCGTCGTCGAGCCCGACGATGCCGCTCAGCATGTGGGCGAACTCGTCGTCGTAGATCGCGCCGCAAGCCGTCGCGATCAGGTCGTCGGCGCCGCCTCTTCCCTTGAGCCGCATGCCCTCGCGGAACAGCGTGCTATAGCCGCCCTCGGAGAACTTGGTGGCGCGCCGGCCGATCTCGCCGTGCTCGGCGATCGCCTTGTGACGAAAGGCGTTGAGCGCCACGTCCTCGTCCCACGGCGCCACCGCGTGCGGGTCGAGCGGCGCGGTGCCGGGCGGGCGGATCGCGTCGTGGACGTCGGCGAACGCCATGTAGTGGGCGAACTCCTCGTGCAGCATCTCGATGCGGTCGTAGGCGTCTTGGCGGGCGACGCCGCGATCGATCTCGGGGAACATCTCCAGCAGCTCGGTCACCGGTCCCATGAACACGCCGAGGTTCTTGAACTCCGCCGCGCCCGAGCCGTTGAACTCCTTGCTCGCCTGGCGGGCGAGCCATAACAGGTCGGTTTCGCTGGTTCGAACGGGCGAGTCCCAATAGGTGCGGACGACCTCCGCCTCGCCGGCCCACAATGGTGATGCCGCCTCGATCAGACGGCTCAAATTGGCGCTGATCCGCATCTTCCCTCTCCCTGGCCCGTTCTTTCCGAGGCGCTGTTCTTCGAATTCTAATTCACCGGGTCGCGGCCGCCAAGCATATCAGCGGAACAGGTCGAGCTCCTTGGCGCGCACCAGATCGCTCGCGGCACCATCGCCCGACGCATGGGCGAGGCCGCGGACGACGACAACCGGCCGGCCCTCGTCGGCCTGGCCCATGACGGCGGACGCGGCGGCGGCGATCTCGTCGGCGAGGCCGATCTCGGTGATGCGAAGCGCGCGGCCCGTCCGGTCCGGCTGGCCGCGCTGGTCCAGGAGCGCGGCGACGCCGCTGGCGCCGATGGCGGCGCCGACGGTGCCGTTGCGCCACGCGCGCCCGAGGCTGTCGTTGACGACGACGCCGAGCGATGCCCCGGCGCGCCGGGCCAACGCCTCGCGCAATCCGGCGGCCGAGCGGTCGGGATCCTCGGGCAGCAGCAGAACCTCGGTCTCGCCCCGCGCCGGATCGAGGTTGGAGGTGTCGATGCCGGCATTGGCGAGCACCACGCCGTGCCGGTGGGCGACGATCAGGACGCCGGGCCGAAACCGCAGCACCTCGGCCGCTTCGGACAGGATCAGCTCGACCAGGCGCGGATCCTTCTCCGTCTTTTCAGCAAGCTCGATGGCACGCGCCGACGGCGTCACTCGGGCGAGGTCGGCGTAGCGGCCTTCGGCCTTGGAGACGATCTTTTGGGCCACGACCACAATATCGCCGTCGGCCAAGACCTCGCCGTTGGCGGCGGCGGCATCGGCGATGACGGCGGCGAGGTCGTCGCCCGGCCGGATCTCGGGAATGCCGCCCAGGGCGGTGACGGTCATCCGCGTCGGGCGCGCCGTCAAGCGGCGGGATCCTCCGCAAGGCCGGTGATACGGATGCCGGCGCTCGGCACCTTGTAGCGCCGGTTCATGGCGATCAGCACCGAGGTCAGCGCCTCGGACGCGGCGGCGTTGGCCAGCACGCCCGCGTGCAGCCCCCGCAAGCCGGCCGCTTCGGCCAGCTCGACGACCTGCTGGCGGGCGTCCGGGTCGTCGCCGCAGATCAGCACGTCGCAGTCAATCTCGTAATCGGGATCGCGCAGGTGGTGCGCCGACACGCTCTGGAACGCCGAGACCACCCTGACGTCGTCGCCGACCACCGCTTGCGCGACCTGTGCCGCCGAGCCCTCGGGCGGCAGCTGGACGCGGGCGACCCGGGGCGGCACCAGCGGCACGGTGACATCGACCAGGATCTTGCCGGCGAGCGCGTCCTTGACGTCGGCGAGCGTCGGCTTCTGGGCCGCGAACGGGACGGTGAGGATGGCGATGTCGGCGGCGCGCGCCGCATCGACGTTGGCCGCGCCGCGCGCGCCCTCGCCGAGCTCGTCGGCCGTCGCCTCTGCCCGCGCCGCGTCGCGCGAGCCAATGATCACCGGATAGCCGGCCCGGAGCCAGCGGAACGCGAGCCCCGCGCCCTCGGCGCCGGTGCCGCCGAGGACGGCGAGCGTCGGAAGCGCCGCGCTCATGCCGCCTCACTATCGCGGGCGTAGCGCGCGGCGGGCGTCTGCACCACGGGCTCGACCGCCGGCGCGGCGAACGATGCCGCCGTCCGGCCGTCTTCCGGCGTGCCGTAGGGCGTCGTCCGTTGGCGCGGGACGCGGCCGATGGAGTGGATCAGGGCCTCCATGCGCTCGGGCGGGAACTCCTCGCCGTGACTGGTGCCGGCGGAGCGCGAGATGCTTTCGTTCATCAGCGTGCCTCCAAGGTCGTTGGCGCCCGCTTGGAGACACGCCGCCGCGCCGGCCATCCCCATCTTGACCCACGAGGTCTGGATGTTGGGGATCAGCGGATGAAGCGCGAGACGGGCGACGGCATGCATCAGCACCGCCTCGCGGAAAGTCGCCCCCCGTCGCGCGCGGCCCTTCAAATAGATCGGCGCTTCCATGTGGACGAACGGCAATGGCACGAACTCGGTGAAGCCGCCGGTCCGGCTCTGCAAACGCCTGAGATGCAGCAAGTGGCGCGCCCAGGCGTCCGGCCCCTCGACGGCGCCGTACATGATGGTCGCCGTGGTGCGGATGCCGGCGTCATGCGCCTGACCGATCACGTCGAGCCATTCCGCGGTCGAGAGCTTGTCGGGGCACAAGACGGCGCGCGCCGGATCGTCGAGGATTTCCGCCGCCGTCCCCGGCAGGCTGCCGAGCCCCGATTGGTCGAGGAGGGTGAGGAATTCCGCAACGGGAATGCCGAGCGTTTCCGCGCCTTGCGACACTTCGAGCGGCGAGAACGCATGGACGTGAAGACCCGGCACCGCTTGCTTCACCGCGCGCAGGATGCCGAGGTAGGTCTCGCCGGTGTATTCGGGGTGGATGCCGCCCTGCATGCACACCTCGACCGCGCCCCGGTCCCACGCCTCGCGGGCGCGGCGGACGATCTCGTCGGTCGCGAGATCGTAGGGCGCCCCCCTCAGATTGGCACTGAGCCGTCCCTTGGAGAAGGCGCAGAAGCTGCACTTGAAGTAGCACACGTTGGTGTAGTTGATGTTGCGGGTGACGATATAGCTCACCGTCTCGCCCGAGACCTCGCGCCTGACCGTATCCGCCGCCTCGCACACCGCGTGGAACGCCGCGCCGCGGGCGCCGAACAGCTCGACAATCTCGCCCTCGGCGAGGTCCTCGCCCGCCGCCGCCGCCGCGACGATGCGCTCGATCTCGCGCGGCACCGAGCCGCCGGCATGGATATCGGGCGGCGCGGCATCAACGCCAGGTGACCAGGCGTCCTCGCGGACGAACCCGGCGGCGTCGGTCTCGTCCAGGACGCGGGGCGCCATGGCGGCATCGAGCCAGCGCTCCGGCGCGCGCGCGTAATCCGGATAGACCGCGAGGCGCTCGACCAGCCGCTTGCCGGCGGCCTCCGTGTTGCGGGCGAGCGCCGCGATCTCGGGCCACGGCGCCTCCGGGTTGACGTGATCGGGCGTCACCGGCGAGACCCCGCCCCAGTCGTTGATGCCGGCGGCGATCAGGCGCGCGTGGCCGCCCGGGCTGAGGTTGGGCGGCGCCTGGATGTTCATCTCGGGCCCGAGGATCAGCCGCGCGGCGGCGACGGTCCAGGCGAGGTCGTCGAGGTCGGGCTCGGGCGCGCCGGCCATCTGCGTTCCGGGCTTGGCGCGGAAGTTCTGGACGATGACCTCCTGGACGTGGCCGTGGCGCGCGTGCAGCTCGCCGAGCGCGAACAAGGCGTCGAGGCGCTCACGGCGCGTCTCGCCGATGCCGATCAGGATGCCGGAGGTGAACGGGATCTGGAGCTCGCCCGCCTCGGCGATGGCCTGAAGGCGGACGGCGGGGCGTTTGTCGGGCGATCCGAAGTGCGGTGCGCCGCGCTCGCACAAACGCTCGGACGCGCTTTCCAGCATGATGCCCTGGCTCACCGTCACGCGGCGCAACGCCGCCGCCTCGTCGCGGTCGACGATGCCGGGGTTGGCGTGGGGCAGCAGCCCGGTCTCCGTCAGCACGCGTTCCGCCATGGCGATCAGGTAGTCGATCGTCGTCGCGTGGCCGAGCCTTGCGAGATGCTCGCGCGCCGCCTTGTAGCGCAGCTCGGGCTTGTCGCCGAGGGTGAACAGCGCCTCCTTGCAGCCGGCGGCGGCGCCTTCGCGGGCGATGGCGAGCACCTCGTCGGGCTCGAGATAGGCGCTCTCGCCGGGCCGTGGCGGACGGGCGAAGGTGCAGTAATGGCAGACGTCGCGGCACAGCCGGGTCAGCGGGATGAACACCTTGCGGGAGTACGACACGACCTCGCCGTGGCCGTCGTCGCGCATCGACGCTGCCTCGTCCATCAGGCGCGCGAGCGGCGCCTCTTCGATAAAACGCTCGAGCCGATCCCGCGTCATCGCCACTCCCTTACGCATCCTCACGACACCCCTCTTCAGCCGCGCGGAGCAATGTCGGCGATCGCCCGTTCCATTGCAACGCCCCTCCTTGCCGATTCAGGGCCAAGGCGCACGGTATCAACCGACCTCTGCCGTTTCAAGCGAGGCCGCGAAGATGGTTCGGCGGATCATCGAACCGAGACACGATGGGCACGATCGCGCCGCCCCGATGGCGTGCGACAACGCCGGGCCGGCGCCGGACGCGATGTCTGCCCGCCGGGCGCGGCGGCTCAGTGGGGCGTGATGTCATCCAGCCAGATGGTTTCGATCGGCGTGGTCGACATTTCGTCGGCCTGGCCCAGTACCGCTACCATCTTGTCGGACGCGAAGAAGTCCTTCACGCCGGCGACTTCGGACGCGTCCATCTCTCCCACGACGTGGACGCGATTGGGATCGTCAACGCCCCGCGCGAGCCGCCAACGACCGATCTGCGGCGGCGGATTGGCGGAAAAAAGCGCGAACCACGAATCGAAGTCCTTCAGGCGATGATCGAATACCACGACCGGCATGTTGCTCTCTCCCTGGTTAACGCCGGGATGCCATTCCCAGCCCGGCAACCCTACGTCGAAACATTGTGAATGGCACGATGTTTCGTGCCGCTGACCGATCGCGTTCGACGTCAGCCGCCTCGCTCGATCGGATCTTACGAGGCCGGGCGAATTTGCGCCGACGGGGTTGGGCGCTGTAGTCTCCGGTTCGAAACCAGGGAGTGCGTCATGGCGATGCGACGGATCGCGGTGCTCGGTGCCGGCCACGGCGGATGCGCCGCGGCGGCCGATCTGACCCTGCGGGGCTTCGAGGTACGCCTGCATGCCCGGCGCGCTGAGCGTCTCGCCGCCATTGAGGCCAATGGCGGCATCACCGCCGGCGGCGTCCAGGAAGGGCTCGCCCGCATCGCCCACATGACGACCGACGTCGCCGATGCCGTCGACGGCGCCGATTTGATCATGCTGGTGGTGCCGTCGGTCGCCCACGAATCCTATGCCGAGGCGCTGGCGCCGCTGCTCGATGCCGATACGCCCGTGTTCCTCAACCCGGGCCACACCGGCGGCGGAATACATTTCGCCCACGCCCTCGCCCGAGCCGGCTTCCAAGACACGCCCCGCCTGTGCGAGACGGTAACGCTGACCTACATCTCGCGGCTCGAGGGCGAGGCGAGGGTGGGCATCTACGGCTACACCAAGCGCCTGATGTTCGCCGCCCTGCCGGCGCGCGAGACCGGCGCACTCCACGACCTCGTCCGGCCGCTCTATCCCGAGATCGTCGCCGCGTCGAGCGTCCTCGAAACCGGCCTCGCCAACATGAACGCCGTCTTCCACCCACCCGGCATGCTGATGAACGCGGGCTGGATCGAGCATACCGATGGCGGCTTCCTGTTCTACCGCGAGGGCATCACCGAGGCGGTCGGGCGCGTCGTCTCGGCGCTCGATGTCGAACGGGTCGAGATCGCCCGAGGCCTCGGCGTGCCGACGCGGAGCTTTCTCGAGACCTTCCACGCCGCCGGGCTGACCAGCGACGCCGCGCTGGCCTCGGGCTCGGTGGCGCGCGCGTGCCGCGAGAGCGAGCCCAACCGGACGCTCAAGAGCCCGGCGTCGCTCGATCACCGCTATGTCCACGAGGACGTCGGCTACGGGCTGGTGCCGATGGCCGCGTTCGCCCGGCTCGCCGGCGTGAAGTGCCCGGTGATCGACGCCCATATCGATCTGTTGTCCGCCGCCGCCGGGATCGACTACCGGGCGACGGGCCTAACGCTGGACGCGCTGGGGCTCGCCGGCGTTCCGTTGCAGGACGTCCTCGGCTACGTCATCGAAGGGCGTTAGGCCAACGGTCGCTGATATCGGACAAACAGGCTCCTAGTGCAGGTCGGCCCACACCTTGCGCTTGATGGCGTAGAACAGCGCGGTGAGGATGATCAGGAATAGAACGACCTTGACCCCCATGCGCTTGCGCTCCTCGAGCTCGGGCTCGGCGGCCCAGGCGAGGAAGGTGGTCACGTCGGTCGCCATCTGAGCCACGCTTGCCTTGGTCTTGTCGGCATACTCCACGGCGTCCTCGCTCAACGGCGCCGCCATGGCGATCTGGCCGCCGGGGAAATAGGTGTTGTAAGTCATGTCCTCGCCCATTTCCTTGTCCGCGGGCGGATCGACGAAGCCGGTCAGCAGGGCGTGGAGGTAATTGGTGCCGTCCTTGCGCGCCTTGGTGATCAGCGACAGATCAGGCGGCATTGCACCGCCATTGGCGTCGCGCGCCGCATTCTCGTTCGGGAACGGCGATACGAACCGGTCGCTGGGCCGGCCCGGGCGCTCGAACATCTCGCCTTCCTCGTTGGGGCCGTCGGTAACCTCGATTTCGGCCGCGATCTTCTTGACCTGGTCCTCGGAGAACCCGATCGCCTGCAGATTGCGGTAGGACAACAGGTTCAGTGAATGGCACCCCGCGCAGACTTCCGTATAGACCTGGAAGCCGCGCTGCAAGGCGCCCCGGTCGAAAGTGCCGAACAGCCCGTCGAATGACCAATTGATCGAGGGTGCATGTGGGGCTTCCGCCGCCGGCGCCGGGGCGGAAAGCGCGAGCCCGGCCGCCGCCGCGCCCGCCAGCATCAACGCGCGCATCACGCTTTCTCCATCGGTTTTGCCGTCGCCGCGGCCGATTGTGGCCCGCCGCCTTTCAGCACTGGCTCGGAGATGCTCGCCGGCACCGGTTTCGGCTTCTCGATCAACGAGACCAACGGGATCACGACGATGAAATGCAGGAAGTAGTATGCCGTCGCGATCTGCCCGATGATCACGAACATGCCTTCGGGCGCATTGGCGCCGACCCAGCCGAGCACTAGGCAATCGACGAACAGCAGCCAGAAGAACTGCCGGTGGATCGGCCGGTAGCGCGCGCTGCGCACCGGCGAGCGGTCGAGCCACGGTACCACGAACAGGATCAGGACCGAGCCAAACATCAGCACCACGCCGATCAGCTTGGCCGGGATAAACCAGATGTCGAACGTGGCCGCGCGGAGGATCGCGTAGTACGGCAGGAAGTACCATTCGGGCACGATATGGGCCGGCGTCGACAGCGGATTGGCCGGGATGTAGTTCTCCGGCTCGCCGAAGAAATTGGGCCCGAAGAACACGAAGCCGGCGAAGATCACCAGGAACACGCCGAGGCCGAACATGTCCTTGTAGGTGTAGTAGGGGTGGAACGGGATCTTGTCCTGCGGCCCCTTGGCGTCGATGCCGAGGGGATTGTTGGAGCCGTGCTGGTGCAGCGCCGCCAGATGGAGCACGACCAGGCCGATGATCACGAACGGCATCAGGTAGTGCAGGCTGTAGAACCGGTTGAGCGTCGGGTTGTCGACGGTGAACCCGCCCCACAGCAGGGTGACGATCCAGTCGCCGATCAGCGGCACCGCGGAGAACAAATTGGTGATCACCGTCGCCGCCCAGTAGCTCATCTGGCCCCACGGCAGCACGTAGCCCATGAACGCCGACATCATCATGGCGACCAGGATCATGATGCCGAAGACCCACAACAGCTCGCGCGGCGCCTTGTAGGAACCGTAGTAGAGCCCGCGGAAGATGTGGATATAGACGATCATGAAGAACGCCGAGCCGCCGTTCATGTGGACGTAGCGGATCAGCCAGCCATAGTTCACGTCGCGCATGATGCGCTCGACCGAAGTGAACGCGTAATCGACGTGCGGCGTGTAGTGCATGGCGAGCACGATGCCGGTGACCATCATGATCACCAGCACGATCCCGGCGAGCGAGCCGTAGTTCCACCAGTAATTCAGATTGCGCGGCGTCGGGTACTCATAAAGCTCCTTCTCCATCAAGGTGAACATGGGAAGGCGGTAGTCGATCCATTGGACCAGCTTGTTTTGCATCCAGGGCTGGGGCATCGCGCTCTCCTATCCGATGCGTATGACGGTATCGGACAGATACTGGTACTTCGGCACCGGCAGGTTGGTCGGCGCCGGTCCCTTGCGGATGCGGCCCGAGGTGTCGTAGTGCGAGCCGTGGCAGGGGCAGAACCAGCCCTCGTATTCGCCGCGCCGCTCGCCGGTCCGCTGGCCCTTGGGGATGCAGCCGAGATGGGTGCAGATGCCGACGACGACCAGCCATTGTGGCTTCTGGACGCGTTTGTCGTCGGCCTCGGGATCGGGCAGCGCGGCGAGGTCGACGCTTCGTGCGGCCTCGATCTCGGCGGCCGAGCGGCGCCGGATGAAGACCGGCTTGCCCTGCCAGATGACGGTGATGGACTGGCCTTCCTCGACCGGGCCGAGATCGACCTCGGTGGTCGAGGCGGCGAGCGTATCGGCGGCCGGATTCATTTGATGAATCAACGGCCACACGGCTGCTGCCGTGCCGGCGACGACGAAGCCGCCGGTCAGTAGGTCGAGGAAATCACGGCGTGTTCCACCCTCGCCCGAGTGCGGCGCCGTGCCTTCGGAGTCTGCCATTGATGTTGCCCCTCGGACGATCGAACGATCGATGGAACACAGTAACTGTGTCGGGCTTTGGCCGTGGCCGTAGGCCCGTCGACGGGTATAATCGAAATCGTCGATTAATCAAGCGCTATCCGGAATCGGACCAGAATCGGTATTGATATGGCGGACATTCGCCTGGCCCTCTACGAGCCTGACATCCCGCAGAACACGGGGGCGATCCTCCGGCTCGGCGCGTGTCTCGGCGTCGCCGTCGACATCATCGAGCCGTGTGGGTTCGTGCTCGACGACCGCAAGCTGCGCCGCGCCGGCATGGATTATCTGGAGCGCGCCGACATGTCGCGCCATGTGTCGTGGCAGGCGTTTCTCGACGCCCACGCGGGACGGCTGGTCCTGCTGACCACGCGGGGTGGCGATCGCTTGGCCGAGTTCCGCTTTCGGAGCGGCGATACGATCGTGCTGGGGCGTGAAAGCGCCGGTGTGCCGGACGCGGTCCACGCCGCCGCGGATGCGCGCCTCGCGATCCCGATGATGGACGGCGCGCGCTCGCTCAACGTCGCGCTCGCCGCCGCGCTGGCGCTCGGCGAGGCGCTGAGACAGACCGGACAATTCCCGTCGCAGGCGGTGCCGGAGGCCGCGTCACCATGACCATCGACGACAAGAAGGAACGCGCCGCATCCTGGTTCGCCGAGCTGCGCGACCGGATTTGCGCCACCTTCGAGGCCCTCGAGGACGAGGTCGGCCCACCCAACGACGCCGGCACACCCGGCCGCTTCGAACGCACCAGCTGGACGCGGCCGGCGGCGGACGGCGGCGACGACGCCGACGGCGGCGGCGGCGGCGTGATGTCGGTCATGCGCGGGCGCGTGTTCGAGAAGGTCGGCGTCAACGTCTCGGTCGTCCACGGCACGTTCTCGCCCGAGTTCCGGGCCCAGATCCCGGGCGCCGAGGACGATCCCGCGTTCTGGGCCGCCGGCGTCTCGCTGGTCGCCCACATGTGCTCGCCCAAGGTGCCGGCGGTCCACATGAACACGCGCTTCATCGTGACCACTCGGGCCTGGTTCGGTGGCGGCGCCGACCTGACGCCGTTCTACCCCGAGGACAAAGACACCAAGGATTTCCACGCCGCGCTCCAGGCCGCGTGTGACACCTTCGACCCCGGCTATTACGAGGACTTCAAGAAGCGCTGCGACGAGTACTTCTATCTGCCGCACCGAGGCGAGCCGCGCGGCGCCGGCGGTATCTTCTACGACTATCACGACACCGACGACTGGGACGCCGACTTCGCGTTCACCCGCGCCGTTGGCGAAGCGTTCCATACCGTCTATCCCGAGATTGTCCGACGCCGGATGGACGCGCCGTGGACCGCCGAGCAGCGCGAGCATCAGCTCGTAAGGCGCGGCCGCTACGTCGAGTTCAACCTGTTGTATGATCGTGGAACCCAGTTCGGGCTCCGAACCGGCGGCAACACCGAAGCGATCCTGATGTCGATGCCACCGGTGGCGAAGTGGCCTTGACAGCCCGGCCGGGCACGGCTCCCATGGGCGAAACGGTGACGGAGAGGCATATCATGATAAGAATCGCGGTGCTCGTGGCGGTGGCGTTGCTCGTGTTGCCGGCGACGGCGTCGGCGCAGAAGCGGACGCTTTCGATCAGTCATTTCTTCGGCGAGTTCTCGGGCGGCGGCGTCGCCGAGAACGAAGACAGCCTTTATTTCGCTGTCACCGCGCGCGATTTCGACGTGGTCATCGGCCCCGCGCCCGCGCCCAACCAAGGCGGGTTCAAGGTCAGCTGGACCAGCGTCATCCGGGGCGGCGGCACCGTCAAAAAACCCAAGGTGCGCAAGAAGTCGACGTCGCGGACCTTCATTGCCTCCGCCCGGCCCGGCGTGTTCGTCGGCCGGACGAGCGGCGATCCGCTGTCGGGCAAGGAGATGTCGTGGGCGCGGATCAAGGAAAATAACCTGATCGTCTATCTGATGGTGATCGACAAGGAAGGCGCCTATCAGCTGCAGCGCTACGAGCGCAAGCTGTCGGGAACCGGGATGGAGCTCACCTTCACCCGCCTCAAGGACGGCGAGAAGGTGCGGACGGTCAAGGGCCGCCTGATCAAGACCGGGCGGTGAGGTGCTCAGACTAAAGCACGATCCGATCAAATCGGATCATTTCTCACCATGTTTCGGCATCCTGATCGTCACCCCCGGACTTGTTCCGGGGGTCCACGGAACCCACGGAACTCGGTGGAAAAATGGACCCCCGGAACAAGTCCGGGGGTGACGAGTGGAGTGAGTTGAAACGATTCCGCGATAGCGGATCATGCTTTGGCTCCCTCTCTCGCAACAGAAGAGGGGAATCTTGCTCGTTTGTCCCTCGTTGCTCGGCCCGGCTGCTACGCCCCCGGCGACTTGGGCAGCGAGACGCCGACCATGCAGTCGCGGGTGACCAGCTCGCCGAGTTGCTCCTCGCTCCAGCCGTCGGTGCCGTCGGGCCGGGCGGGCAACACCAGATAGCGCATGTCGGCATTCGAATCGTGGACCCGGACGGCGACGCTGTCGGCGATCTCGGTGCCGAACTCAGCCAGCACCGCGCGCGGCTCGTTGACCACGCGCGAGCGGTAGCTACGGCTCTTGTACCAGTCCGGCGGCAGGCCGAGGATGGTGCGCGGATAGCACGAGCACAAGGTGCAGACGATCAGGTTGTGGACGTCGGCGGTGTTCTCGACCACCACCAGCTCGACGTCGCCCATCGGGATGCCGAACTCGCCTACGGCGGCGGTGCCGTCGTCCATCAGGCGCTTCTTGAACTCGGGATCGGCCCACGCCTTGGCGACCACCTGGGCGCCGAGATGGACGCCGCGCGAATCCATGAACTCCAGATTCTCGCGGATCTCGTCAGCCGTCACCACGCCCTTTTCGATCAGCAGCTCGCGGATCGCCTCGGCCATCAACTCGTAGTGCCCGGCGTCGTTCTGGTCGTGCTCGGAATCGTCGGACCAGTTGAGCAGCTTGCCCTCTTCATGGACGTGCGGGTGGTACATCTCTTCCGGATTGGTGGTCTCGCGGTCGTCGGCCATGCCGATCTCCTTCGCTCGAGGGGGCGCCGCCGTCAGGCCGGCGACAGCCAATGCTCTTGAATTTCCAGGTCGACGCTGTCGCCGTCCGCTCCGCCGTAGTCGGGCCAGATGTCCTTCTGCATGAAGCGCACGCGGTAGAGCGGCCGGTCGGGGTGGCCGTTGAAGCCGTAGGCGAGCTCCTCCGGGTTGGGGAAGGTGCCGCAATAGCGCTCGATCTCGCCGGTCTTGCCGCGAATGTAGTACGGCACCCTTCGGTGCCCCGGCGGGTGCGCCACCGTGACGCGTACTCTGTCTCCATCGTTGTAGGTCGGCACGTTCAGCCCTCCAGCCGCTGCTTGATCTCGCCCATCCTGGTCGCGACCTCTTCGCGGGTCAAAAACCCCTTCTCTTCCCACAGGTCGAGTATGGCCGCCGACCAGCGCTCGAAATACGGCCTGTTGTGGTCCTCCGGGCTCAAATCCTCGATGGCTCGGCGCAGCTCGTCTACCCGCGACAAACCGCTATCGCGCAACGCCGCGACCATGGCGCTGATAAGTTTTTCCCATGGCTCCGTCGCGTGCTCGCCAAGATCGATGGGGCCCGCGGGTTGCCCGCCCAAGTCGTGTTGTCGCCGTTCCGCCGTCACCCGATTCTCCCTGTTGATTTCTTATTTTCTGGGCAAATCTTCCTCTGCCCGGCGCGATGCGTCAAGACGTATCACTCGGCGCTGTTTCGCGCCTTGATCTTGGCCATGCGGTTCAAGATCTCGTCCTCGGTCAGCACGCCCTTTTCAATCAACAGGTTCGCGCCGGCCTGGACCGAGCGATCGAAATAGCCGAGCCGGTTGTAGGCATCGCCGAGGTCCTCGGTGGCGCGGCGCCGCTCGTCGACCCGCATCAGGCCGTGCATGTTCGGGCCGAGGGTCATGTTGAGCGCGGTCGCCATCTTGTGCCATTCGGCCTCCTCGTGGTGCGAGGTGTCGATCGGTCCGGCGGGCAGGCCGCCGATGTCGTGGACTCTTCGGGATTTGGTCATTCGGGGCCCTCGTTCTGCTCCATCCGCTCCCCGGCACTCTAACCGAGTTCGCGCTGGCGGAGAACGCCTTCCGGTAATCTGTATCCGGCGGCGTGTTTTCCGTTTGCGCCACCGGCGCGGCTTGCTATACCGGCGCGGCTGGTAGGAAAAAGAAAGTATCGTGGTTTGCGTCTCGTCTGTCTCGACCTCGAAGGAATTCTGACGCCGGAGATCTGGATCGGCCTCGCCGAGCGGACCGGCATCGATGCGTTCCGCGCGACCACGCGCGACATCCCGGATTACGACGACCTGATGCGCCAGCGCCTCGCGCTCATGGACCGGCACGGGCTCGGCCTGGCCGACATCCATGCCGTGGTCCGCGGCCTCGCGCCGTTGCCCGGCGCGGTCCAGTTCGTCCAATGGATTCGCGCGCGCTATCCGCTGATCGTGCTGTCCGACACTTACTACGAGTTCGTCGAGCCGTTCATGGACGCGCTCGGCCGGCCGACGCTGTTCTGCCACAACCTGGTGGTCGAGGACTCGGGGCGCATCGCCGACTACGTGCTGCGCCATCCCGACCACAAGCGGGCGACGGCGGCGGCCTTCCGCGCGCTCAACTTCGAGGTCGCCGCGGTCGGCGATTCGTACAACGACACCGGCATGCTGGACGAGGCCGATTACGGCATCCTGTTCCGCGCGCCCGACAACGTGCTGGTCGAGTTCCCGCAATATCCCGCCGTACGCGAGTACGAAGAGCTCCAAGGCCTGCTTGCAGCGCCCGATTGGCGGCGCGCGGCGTAGACACGACCGCTCCGACTTTCGATCGACGATTTCACGGTTGGCGAAACGCGCTCGTCGACTACAATCCGGCACGACGAAATCACCAAAACGGTCGGGGGAGGCCGAGATGACACGGATCAAAGTTCTGACGCGGGACGACATGAACGACGAGCAGGGCCGGATTTACGACGAGGCCCAGGCGGCCGGCTGGCCGGTGGGCGGGCCCTATACCGCCTATATCCGCATCCCCGAGCTGATGCGCCGGATGCAGGATCTGAGAAACGGCATGCAGGACGGCCCGCTCAGCGCCAGCGAGCGCCAGATCGCTCATCTGGCGATCGCCCGTCACTGGGGCGCGAAATACCCCTGGTTCGCGCAGGCCCGCGCCTCTCTCGCGGTGGGTGTCGAGCAGGAGATCATCGACGCCATCAATGCGCGCCGCGACCCCGGGCTCGACGATCCGCGCGAACGCGCCGCCTACCAGGTGGCCAAGGAGCTGCTCGCCGATCACGGCCTGAGCGACGCGACTTATTCGGCCGCCGAAGAGAGCCTCGGCCTCGACGACCTGGTCGCCCTGGTCGCGACGGTCGGCCAGTTCTCGATGACGTGCTGCACCACCAACGCCTTCGATGTCTCGCCACCGGACGACGCGCCAACCCCGCTGGCGGACTGAACGGCCTCTATCGAAAGGCGCGGCTGTCGGTTGGCGGCCGCGTCCTTTGAAACACCTTGGAGGCCGGGCGGTGCTATCCTCGGCGCCCCAACTCCGCGATCGTGATGGACAAGCTGACCGGCATCGCCGCCATCCGGCGTGCCCTGCAACACCGCAACTTCCGGATCTTCACGCTAGGCAACGTGGTCTCGAACCTCGGCACCTGGGTGCAGCGCATGGCGGTCGGCTGGCTCGCCTGGCAGCTCACCGAATCGGGCACCTGGCTCGGCATCATCGCGTTCGCCGACCTGTTCCCGACCATTCTGCTGGCGCCCCTGACCGGCGCCGTCGCCGACCGGGTCAACCGGCTCGTCATGATGACGATCACCCAGTCGCTGATGCTGATTCAGGCCACGACGCTCGCCGTCCTTACGCTCGCCGGCATGATCACCATCGAAGCCTTGCTGGCGCTGGTCGTCTTCGGCGGCGTGGTGATGTCGTTCAACCAGCCGGTCCGGCTCGCCATCGTGCCGTCGCTGGTGCCGCGCGAAGACATGACGTCGGCCATCGGCATCAACTCGCTGATCTTCAACATGGCGCGGTTCGTCGGCCCAATGATCTCGGGGCTGCTGATCGAGTTCCACGGCACCGGCGCCGCGTTTGCCTTCAACGCCGCGAGCTACATCGCCTTCCTCGCGGCGTTGCTGGTCATCCGGCTGCCGGATGCGCCGCGCCGCAACGTGGCCGCGCCAATCCGCAACATCCCGGTCGAGATCATGACCGGCTACCGCTACGCCACCCGCCACGCCGGCATCGGGCCGATGCTGGTGATCCTGACGGTGGTCTCGGTCTGCGCCAGGCCCTTCGTCGAGCTGCTGCCGGGCTTCGCCGGCGAGGTGTTCGGCCGCGACGAGACCGGGCTCGCGATGCTGACGTCCTCGGTCGGGCTCGGCGCCATGCTGGGCGGGCTGTGGCTCGCCCAGCGCGGCGCGGTCCAGGGGCTGACCGCGGTCTCGGTGGCGGCGACGGCGGTGCTGTCATGCGCCCTGATCGCGTTCGTCGCGACCGAGATGTTCTGGCTTGCGCTGCCGGCGCTGGTAATCGCCGGGTTCGGCATGATCGTGCTCGGCGTTGGCGAGCAGACGCTGATCCAGAACGCCGTCGATCCCGCGGTGCGGGGGCGCGTGATGGGGCTCTACGGCATGATCGGGCGCGGCGCGCCGGCCATCGGCGCGCTGATCATGGGAGCCTTGTCGAGCTATGTCGGGTTCCGCTGGCCGGTCGCCGGCGGCGCGGTGCTGTGCCTGGGCGTCTGGCTCTGGGCCCACCGCCGCCGGCGCGCCCTCGCCCGCGAGCTCGAGATCGAGGCGTGAGAAATGCGGGTTAAAGCCTTTTCGCCAGCCAGTCGAGCATGAACGGAATGGTGACGCCCCAGTTGTCGTAGTTGCAATGCCCGGCGCCGCCGGTCTCGCGGTCCCACAGCTTGAGCGTCTTGTCGCGGGCCTTGATCTCTTCGAACAGCGTCTTGGCGCCGTCGACGTTCATCAGCCTGTCTTCGACCCCGTGGGTGATCAGCGTCGGACAGGTGATGTTCTTGCCCAGCCCCTTCAAGGAAAAATCCTTGAGCCGGCGCTTGGCTTCGGCGTCGTCGACGCCGCCGAGGATGCGTTGCAACGTCGGCTTCAAGGGCTCGTAGAACATGTAGAGGTCGTCGAGGATCGAATAGCAGCCGCACCAGGCGATCAGCGCCTTGATGCGCTTGTCGAAGGCGGCGGCGCGCGGCGCGTAGTAGCCGGCCATCGAGATGCCGATCATGGCGAGGCGCTGCGAATCGATCTCGGGCCGGCCGTCCAGGTAATCGATGCACGCCTTGGACGGCACCTCGTAGTCGGGCCGCGTCGGGATGCCCTTGACGTAGGACGACGAGCCGCGCCCCGGCGTGTCGACCAGCAGCAGCGCCCAGCCGCGATCGAGGATCCGGCGGCCCGAGAAGAAGATCTCCTCGGCATAGGCATCGGCGCCGCCGATAAGGAACACCGCCGGCCAGCGTCCCGGCGCGGGACTGGCGGGTGCGCAGAAATAGCCGTCATAGACGTCGTCGCCGCAGCGGATCTCGATCACCTCGATGGGCGTCGGATAAAGCTCGGCTGCGGCGCGGAAACACGCCCGCGCCTTGAGGAAGCGCTCGCGCTTGTCGTCGACATCCTGCAGGAACACGTCGGACTGGCGGTAGTATTGGTTGGCGTGGAAGTAGCCGTTCATCGCCGTCCGCTGGTTGCCGTCGCTGAGCGATTTCTTGGCCGCTGCCTCGGTCCGCTCGGCGAGGTCGAGCCAGGCGCGCTCCCAGCTATCCAGATTGCCCGGCTCGATGTCTCGGCAGGCACGCGCGATCTCGAACACGTCGCCGCCGCCTTCAAGTGCCTCGGCAACCAGCCGCTGGGTTTGGCCGCCGAACGGGTCGGTCGGCTCGAAGAAGTCGATCATGGCTGATGCCCCCATTACCGCGCGCGGCGGCGGGTCACGTGGCGCGCGCCTTCGGCCGTTGCCTCGAGCTCGATAGATAGATGCCCGCGAGGATCGCCGCAATACCGGCGAGGTGGTAGGTCTCGACGCGCTCGCCGAGGATCAGCGCGGCGAGCACGACGGCGAACACCGGGTTGAGGTACTGGGTGATAGCCGCCAGGTTGGTGCCGACGATCTGCACCGCGAGGTTCCACGACAGGAATGCGAGGCACGACGGGAACAGCGCCGCGTAGCCGATGATGAACCAGTTGTCGAAGCTTTGCTCGAAGCTCCTGCCGTGGGCGAGCTCAAGCGCGTAGAGCGGCAGCATCATCAGCGAGGCGAGCCCCATGACGGCGGTCAGGAAGCTGTAGGGGCCGACGCCCGGCGGCCGCCAGCGCAGCATGACGGTATAAATCGACCATGACAGGAACGCCGAGAGCGCCAGCATGTCGCCCATGTTGAGGGTCAGGCCGAGCAGCGCCTCGAGACTGCCGCGGCCGACGATCGCCAGGGTGCCGATCAGCGCCAGGCCGACGCCCACGACCTGGCGCGGCCGGATCACGATGCCGAGCATGGCGAACGACAGCAGGATCATCATGATCGGCGCCGAGGCGTTGAGGATCCCGACATTGACCGCCTCGGTGAATTGCAGCCCGACGTAATAAGGCACCGTGAAGCCGACGACGCCGAAGAACGCGAAGACGCACATGATCGGCCAGTGATGGAGGAAGATCCGGCGCTCTTTCCACAGCGGCTTGGCGCCGAGCGGCAGCAGCACCAGCATGGCGATGGACCAGCGCAGGAACGCCAAAGTCATCGGCGGCACTTCGCCCGCCGCGGCGCGGCCCGCGACCGAGCTGCCGGCCCACGACGCGGCGGCGAAGACCAGAAGCGCGAAGGCAAGCCAGCGCGGGATGGCGGGGCGGGGGGGCTGGTCGGTCATCGGTTTCGATCGCCGGGCGAGGTCACGAGGCCCCGGGATCAGAGCGGGATGACGAGCAGGGTATCGATCCGGCGCGAATCGAGAACGACAATGCGCTCGGCGAGGCTGAGACGGCCCGATACCTCGACCACGCGATCGAGGTATTTGCCGCAGGCGAAGACCGACATGGCGCCGTCCGCCATGGTGCGGGTGACGGTGAAGTTGGACCGCGCGCGGTGCTCGGCGCCGGTGCTCTCCAGCACGCTCGCCGCGCCAATCACGTGACAATAGGTGTGCGGCTCGAACACGTTGGCCGTCCGCATCGCCGAGATGCGGTCCCTGAGCATGCCCTTGCCGTCGCAGTAGATCAGGCTGACCGGCAGGCCGAGCTCGTGGTTCTCGCGCGTTGCCACCCGGTAGCGTCCGTCGTCGGTGAAGAAGCCGGGCCAGTCCTCGAGCCGGTCGTCGTCGATGCAGTGGGCGTAATCGGTATTGAGCGCCTCGATGCGCTCACGAAGCGCGATGTCGTCGGCGATATCTTGTGTCGAGGTCATGATCTGATCAGACGCCCATGCAATCGCGCCACGCCTTCCAGAAGCCGCGCACCGCGGCCTCGGTGACGCGCGAGCCCTGGCTCGGCGCGATCGTCCGCCCGCCCATGGGCATCACGGTCGTCGCATCGGGGTCGGCCCGGGCGGCGCGCTGGATGAAGCCGCCGACGCAGCCGTCCTCCATGGAGACCAGGCCCGCCGGCCCGACCAGGTTGTTGACCTTGAGGCGAAGCTCGGTGAGCGCCTCGTCGTCGTCCTCGAAGCCGAGCACGGTCCACATCAGCTCGGCCCGGTCGGGGCCGCGCGGGATCAGCTGGCGCACCGCCAGCGCGTTCAGGATCTGCTGGATCACCAGCGTCGGGAACACGGTCTGGATCGAGTTGGTCACCGTGTCGCCGAGCTCGAGCCGGTGCTCCATCAGCGAGGCATCGTCGAGGTTGTAGCCCTCGGCCAGCGAGCGCACCTTTTCCTTGCCGATCTCGCCGTCGTCGACGTCCACACGCTCGGTATAGCTGTGATGATGCCAGCCCGAATCACTGATCCGGACGCCGCCGCCCATGGTCGGGCGCACCACGCCGAAGGTGTTGTGGAACACGTGCAGCAGGCTCGCGTGGTAGGCGTCCTTGTTGTTCTCGGCGTAGAGCTTCCAGTTGTTGGGCAGCACCTGGCTGTGATAGCCGAGCACGCGGAGGGGGCGGATGAAGACGCGGTCGATGCAGCCGAGCAGTTCGGCCCCGATATAGTCGGCGAAAGGCGGCGTGTGCTCGGAGAAGGTTCCCATCACCAGGCCGCGGCAGACCTCGACCCGGAGCCGCTCGAGCCCATGATCGGCGCGGTCGAACTCGTCTGCGAGCCCGCCCTGGCCGGCAACGCCGCGGCCGAACGCGACGCCGGTGAGGTTGCCGCGCAGATCGTAGACCCAGTTGTGGTAGACGCAGGTGAGCTCACGGACGTTGCCGCGCGGCTTGTAGCAGACCAGCGCGCCCTTGTGGGCGCAGCGGTTGACCATGGCGTTGACCGCCCCGTCCTCGTCGCGAACGACGATGACCGGGGTGTCGCCGACGAAGGTGGTCTTGTAGTCGCCGGGCTCGGGCAGCTCGCAGTCGAGGCACAGGAAGTTCCACGTGGGCCCGCGAAAGATGCGCGCCTGCTCGGCCGCATAGATCGCGGCATCGGTATAGACCCGGTACGGCACCCGGCTGACGTCGTCGCCGGGCCAGGTGAAATCTCCTGCGTGCTCGGTCTCCGTGCGCTCCATCGCGCTCCTCCGCGCCCGGTTGGGCGTCGGCGGAGACTAACCTATCGGTCCATCCATGTGAACGTGCCTCGCCCGGCCCGCTGCCCAGTCGAGAGATTTCCGTTCCGTCGGCGGTGATACGGAGATATATTTGTTACGATTCTGGGGGTTGTACCGGAATGCCGGTCGAGAAAGGCGGACGAGACATGACCAAGGCCAAGGCGCGCCAGCGGGCGAAAGCGAAAGCGGCGCAGAAAGCCCAGAAACGGGAAGCCAACACCGGCCAACCCGGCGAGAAGATCCGGTCGGGCCAGTTCGATCCTGGACCGAATTCCATTTCGAGCCCGATGGTGAACGTCAACACCAGGAACTTCGCCGAGACCAAACGGGGCGCCGCGCGGTCGCGATAGGACGTGCCAACGAACATCCGCAACGCGGGCGTCGACGGCCGACGGCCCTTTCCGCGCTTGGCGATCAGGACCGAGCGGCCACCTCGCGCTTGACGTTGGCCGGTCGGCGGACTAAAAGACGGGCCTCGCGGGCCCCCGGCGGCCCGCTCTGTTCGTGCGAGGAGTTGGGCTCATGTCCAAACGCTGCGGCATCACCGGCAAGGGCGTGCAGACGGGTAACAACGTCAGCCACGCTAACAACAAGTCGCGCCGGCGCTTCCTGCCCAATCTGCAGCAGGCCTCGATCCTGTCGGACGCGCTCGGCACGCCGGTCAGGCTCCGCCTGTCGACCCGCGCCATCCGCTCGATCGAGCACAATGGCGGCCTGGACGCCTACCTGCTGTCGACCCCCGACGCCAAGCTGCCGGCCGATGCCCTGCGCATCAAGCGCAAGATCAAGAAAGCGACCGCGGCACCGGCGCCGGTCGAATAGGCAAACGACACCGCGACCGACCGAAAAGGCCCGCCCCGCGCGGGCCTTCGTCGTTTCGGCATGTCGACGAAACGGCGGTCCGTCAGCCGCCGTATCCCGCCCTTTCCATTAGCACCGGCCGCGCTCACACACTTGGCGGCGATCGCCGGGGGACCTGGAGCCTAACGGTGAGCCGCAATTGGCGCATCACGTTCCGCATCGACGAGGCAGAGGGCGAGATCGTCGATCTCGACTTCGAGGACTATCACTAGCAGCGACGAGGAGCGTTCAAAATGAGTCGCATGGCCCGTCCGAGCCACCCGGGGCAATTCATCCGCATGGAGGTCATCGAGCCGCTCGGGCTCACGGTTACGGCGGCGGCGAAGGCGCTCGGCGTGACGCGGCCGGCGCTGTCGGCATTGCTCAACGGCCGCGCCGCGCTGTCGCCGGAGATGGCGCTTCGCATAGAGAAGGCGTTCGGGCCAAGGATGGACACGCTGCTGCGCATGCAGACCGCCCACGAAATCGCCGAGACCCGCCGCCGAGAGCGCCAGATCAAGGTACGAAAATACGTTCCCGGTAATGGAGCGGTACGGTCGCGACCGGGGTGACTCACGAGGACGGAGCGCCGGTGACGGGACGGCGCTAGGACCGAGCCAACCTACCCCGCCTTCACCAACCGGCGCTCGCGCCGTCTCCCGGCCACCGGTGCCTCGTCCTCGTCGAACAGCTCGGCGAGGCGGTCCATCATGGCGCCGCCGAGCTGCTCGGCGTCCATGATGGTCACCGCGCGGCGGTAATAACGCGTCACGTCGTGGCCGATGCCGATGGCCGTGAGCTCCACGTTGGAGCGCGTCTCCATCCACTCGATCACGTCGCGCAAATGGCGCTCCAGATAATTCCCCGGGTTGACCGAGAGCGTCGAATCGTCGACCGGCGCGCCATCCGAGATCACCATCAGGATCTGGCGCTGCTCGGGCCGGGCGACCAGCCGGCTGTGCGCCCATAACAGCGCCTCGCCGTCGATGTTCTCCTTCAACAGCCCTTCGCGCAGCATCAGGCCGAGCGAGCGCCGCGCCCGGCGCCACGGCGCGTCCGCCCCCTTGTAGACGATGTGACGCAGATCATTGAGCCGGCCCGGGTTGGGCGGCTTGCCCTCGGCCAGCCAGCGCTCGCGCGACTGGCCGCCCTTCCAGGCACGTGTCGTGAAGCCCAGGATCTCGACCTTGACGCCGCACCGCTCCAGCGTGCGCGCCAGGATGTCGGCCGACATGGCCGCCACCGTGATGGGCCGGCCGCGCATCGAGCCCGAGTTGTCGATCAGCAAGCTCACCACCGTGTCGCGAAACTCGGTCTCCTTCTCGTGCTTGTAGGACAGCGGGTGCATCGGGTTGACGACGACGCGCGACAGCCGTCCCGCGTCCAGCAGCCCCTCCTCCAGGTCGAACTCCCACGAGCGCGACTGCTTGGCCATCAGGCGGCGCTGCAGCCGGTTGGCGAGGCGGCCGATGACGCCCTGCAGATGGGCGAGCTGCTGGTCGAGATGGTGGCGCAGGCGGGCGAGCTCCTCGGTATCGCACAGCTCGGAGGCCTCGATCACTTCGTCGAACTCGACCGTGTAGGGCCGGTACATGGGCTGGCGCTGCTCATCCGGCAGGAAGCCGTCGGGGCGGCGGCGGCGGTCCGAGCGGTCGCCCTCCTCCTCGCCCGAGCCCGGCATCATTTCCTCCTCGCCCATCTCGGCCATGGACTGCTCGGAATCATCGCCGTCGGCGTCTTCGGACTCCGAAGACGGCATGCCTTCCATCTCGGCCGAGACACCCTCGGCGTCGGCCTCGGCATCGCCGGATTCGTCGGACGAGTCCTCGGCGTTCTCGTCGCCTTCCTGCGAGTCCTGCGAATCCGATTCGCCGGCATCGTCCATCAGCTCGAGATGAACCAGAAGCTGGTTGAGGGCGCGGGCGTAGTCCTCCTGGTCGTCGACCCTGGCGCCGAGCGCCGCGAGATCGTCGCTGATCTTGTCGTCGAGCCACGGCCCCCACAGCTCCATAAGGCGGCGCCCCGATTCGGGCGTGGCGGCGCCCCGCATGCGCTCGCGCGCCATCAGCCCGATAGCGTCGGCCAGGGGCGCGTCCTCGCGGTCGGCGATGCGGTCGAAACCCTTGGCGCGGCAGCGCTCGTCCATGGCCGCGTCGAGGTTGGCGGCGACGCCCGCCATGCGGCGCGCGCCCAGGGTCTCGACGCGGACCTGCTCCAGCATCTCGAACACGTCGCGGGCGAGATCGCCGGGCGGCGCGCGCCGGGCGTGGACGTCGTCATCGTGGTAGCGCAGCCGAAGCGCCATGGCGTCGGCCTCGCCGCGGAGCTGGGCGATCTCCGAATCCGGCAGGTCGCGCGACGGCACCGGCAACCGCGCCTGGGTGTCGACGAGGCGGGCCTCGGCGCCGAAGTTGACGGTTATGTCGTCGCGCTCGGCGATGGCGCGCATGGCCGCCGCGGTGGCGCGCCGGAACGCTTCGACGGGGCTTTCTTCGGCCGCCATCGTTCGCTCAGTTCGGCGCGTGGCCGGCGGTCGCCTCGAACAGCTCCTCGCCGAAGCAACGCTGGTAGTACTCGGCCACCGCGGGCCGCTCCAGCTCGTCGCACTTGTTGAGGAACGTCATCCGGAAGGCGGTGCCGAGGTCTTCGAAGATCTCGGTGTTCTCGGCCCAGGTGATCACGGTGCGCGGCGACATGACGGTCGAGATGTCGCCGGCCATGAAGCCGGCCCGGGTCAGGTCGGCGACGGTGACCATGGCCGAGACGCGGGCGCGGCCCTCGTCGTTGTCGTAGGCCGGCACCTTGGACAGCACGATCTCCATCTCGGCGTCGTGCGGCAGGTAGTTGAGCACCGCCATCAGGTTCCAGCGGTCGAGCTGGCCCTGGTTGATCTGCTGGGTGCCGTGATAGAGCCCGGTGGTGTCGCCGAGCCCGATGGTGTTGGCCGTCGCCAGCAGGCGGAACGAGGGATGCGGGTGGATCACCCGGTTCTGGTCCAACAGCGTCATCTTGCCGTCGACCTCGAGCACGCGCTGGATGACGAACATCACATCGGGGCGGCCGGCGTCGTATTCATCGAATACCAAGGCGCACGGATTCTGAAGCGCCCAGGGCAGCAGGCCTTCGCGGAATTCCGTTACCTGCTTGCCGTCCTTGAGCACGATGGCGTCCTTGCCGATCAGGTCGATGCGGCTGATGTGGCTGTCCAGGTTGACCCGGATGCAGGGCCAGTTGAGCCGAGCCGCGACCTGCTCGATATGGGTCGACTTGCCGGTACCGTGATAGCCCTGGATCAAGAGGCGCCGGTTGTAGGCGAAGGCGACGAGGATGGCGAGCGTGGTGTCGTGGTCGAAACAGTAGGATTCGTCGATCTCCGGCACCAGCTCGGTGGTCACGCTGTAGGCTGGAACCACCATGTCCGAGTCGATCCCGAACACCTGTCGGATGGAGATTTCGATATCGGGCAAGTCGATTTGTTCGGCTTGCGAGCCGTCACCGTTGGTCTGTTTGGATGGCATTTACTCGATTTCCTCGATCTACCTTTGAGCATCTAACCCCGGAGCCCAACGCCGTTCTTCAGCGTGGCGTAGGCATCGTTGACCAATTTTAACCGTTCTTCGGCCTTCTTGTCGCCCCCGTTGGCGTCGGGGTGGTGTCGCTTGACGAGCTCTATATAGCGCGCCTTGATGTCGTCTGCCGCGACCGGCGCCGTCAGCCCGAGGGCATCGAGCGCGTCGTCGGTCTTCGAGCGCGGCCTCGCAGGCGCCGCGCCGCCGCCCTCGCCGCGCTCGCCCAGCAGGTCGAACGGGTCCTCGAACAGCGCGTCCCTGGGATCCCGCGGCCCGGCCTGGCGGGCGCCGAGCGGCCAGGTCGGCCGGCGCCAGGTCACGTCCTCGCGGCGATGCGCCTCGATCTCGCTCTCGTCCATGCCGGCATAGTAGTCCCACGCCAAATTGTACTCGCGGATGTGCTCGAGGCAGAACCAGACGAAGCGATCGAGCTCGTCGCGCGACCTGGGCGCCCGGTGCGTCGCCTCGGAGCGGCATCCGGGCACGCCGCAGGCGCCGTCGTCGAGCGGCTCATCGTGAAGCGCGGGCGCGGCCCGCTGGTATCGCAAATCCGTCATGTCCGCTAGTGTTCTGTCTCTAACGGAAGGATTCCCTTTGGCTCGTGGATGTGCGAGTCATGAGGGATGAGGAATGGATCATGCGTCTGGCTGTCTCCCAAGGATCGGGCGCGGCTGGAAGGCTGGGTGGCGGGCCGCAACAC
>PVBE011818740.1_pt1 | contig 35679 bp, 42 predicted proteins | sample 1631181 | NCBI WGS metagenome assembly PVBE01 (sample SAMN08397723, study PRJNA350692) | Marine metagenome, whole genome shotgun sequencing project. | isolation source: water | place: Pacific Ocean | collected 2012-04
ACTCCTATTGAACAAAGTGATTATAAATATGTAAATAATAATTTTTCCTATTTTATCTTCTTGAAATCTTAATAGTCTCCCAACTCTTTGAATCATAGATAAAGATTTACTGGTTAAGCCACATATAATCCCCATATTAGCATCAGGTATGTCTAATCCTTGATTTAAAGCTTTTGTAGAGCATAACACATTTATATCGTTATCTCTAAATTTTTGTAATGCAATTTCTTTTTGTTTCTTAGTTTTACCACTATGATATGCTCGTGCAAGAGGAAAAGCTGCTTTACATAATTTATCTGTAAAATCATTAGCTCCACTAAATACTAATATTTTTTTATCTAAATTAGTTAAAACTAATTTTTGAAATTTAGTTACTTTATTTGCAGCAAAATCAACAATAGATTTTCTATCTCTTATAGCTTTATAAAATAATGCAGCTGCTTGTTTATCTTGAGCACTTGCATCTGTGTTTGCCATAATTAATTTAGCATTATCAAACGCATCAAATTGTCCTAAAGCATATTTCCATTTAATAAAATTATTATTTACATATTTATAATCACTTTGTTCAATAGGAGTTAACTTAATTGGAACACATTCAATTACATATGGGGCAACAATTCCTAAAGAAACACACTCATCTAAACTTATTTTATAAATTACAGGAGCAATTTTCATAAGTAAATTTTTATATTCTTCTTCTTCAGGTAATGTTGCAGTCATACATAATAAACTATCATATATATTGTTTTTAAAGAATTTACAATATTCAGGAGATAGCCCTAAATGTATTTCGTCACATACAACTATATCATAATGATATCCTATCAATTTATAAGCACTTTGATAACATAGAATCTCAACTCTGTCCAAATAATTGGCTAAATTCCATTTAGAAAACTCTTCACGAAACTGATCTTGTAATTGTACTGTAGGGACCAATATTAAAGCAGATTTCTTATTACTTCTGCTATTTTGCTTTAATATATGATCTATTGCTAATACAGCAATTCTAGACTTACCAAAACCAGTTCCTGCGATTACAGAGCCACAGAAACCAGCTTTAGCCCAAGCATTTAGAGCTTTCTTTTGTTCTCTATCTTTTATTTTATTTACACTTTTCATTTTTAATGTTTTTTCCATTTTTCAATTTTTTTATTATTAAAATGCTTACTTAAAACGTATCTAACAGTACCTTCTCCTATTTTCAATTTCTTTGACATTTCTTTAATAGTATATTTAGTACAATTATCAAAATAAAATTGTATAATAGGATTATCACTCTTTGCTCTTTCTTGAATATTTGTATTCTTTTCCCATTTATATTCTTCTTTATATTCTTCTACTTCCCCACTATATTTAAAATATGCATCCAATTCTATTAGATTTAATCTTTGGTTTCTGTTTATTTCTTCTATTTCTTTTAACTCTTGTACCCAAGCCCTTACATCTTCATTCATAATTTTATTATTTAGTCCAACAATTATTTACTGTTACTTCAGCCTTTAGCAGGCCATTAGTTACTATCTCTTTAGCAGCTACTTCCATTATAATTCTCATATAATCTTTCCATTGTTCTATATAATCATCTTTACAGATCGTATCAATTTGATCATGAACAGTCATAACTAATTTAACAGGCATGTTAAAATCTTTAATATGATTTCTCATTAATACTAAAGCACGCTTAGTCATATCAGCACTAGCTCCTTGTATAGGTGTATTCTTTGATGCTCGCTCAATACTACCAAGTTCCATAAAAGATGATTTATGTGCCCATATCTTTGGATACCAGTTAGTAAACCATCTTCTTCTATTGTAAGGAGGAAATGTTTTAATATATCCAAATTTCTTACCAAAATTCCCAAGTTTATCTAAGAATCCTTTGATTGCTGGGAATGCTTGGAAGTATTTTTCGATAAGTTTTTTTGCTCCTTCCACGTTAATATTAAGAGTATTAGAAAGCTTATTAGGACCCATCCCATAAGCAAGACCGAAATTAATAGTTTTAACATTAGTTCTAAGTTTTTTATGTTCAGGACAATTACATTTAGTTTTATTCTTAAAATAAGTACAATTGTCCTTAGCACTATTTATCCATTCATCCCCATATACAAGCTCCGCACAAGTTGAATGTAAGTCCTCGCCTTTCTTCAATGCTTCTATCCAAACTGGATCTTTCGAGCCAAAAGCTATGACATTCAGTTCTTGGCTTGAATAATCAGCTGAGACAAACTTCCAACCTTGTGGAGCAATAAAACAATTTCTAAATTTGTTATCTGCAGGTATTTGTTGCATATTAGGTTTACTACTACTTACTCTACCTGTATCTAATATTTGATGAAAATTAGTGTGAATTTTTTCATCATTACTTAAATTCTTTAAAAATGTTTGGCCATAAGAAGTATATAGTTTCATAGCCTCTTTATATTTAATATACTCATCTATAATAGAGAATTTAAATCTATATTTATACATTTCTTTACCATTTACATTTTCAAGTTTAGGTATAATTGTTTTAAATACCTCTAAAACTTGTTTAGGAGATGTCCATTTAACATTTACTTTTCTTAATTCATCAACAGATGTAAACATATCAGTTTGTATATATTTATAAGTAAATTTATTTAAAGAATTATTTTCAATTATCATTTGATCTAAATTAATCATCAACATTTCTGCATTTTTCATACTTTGACTTTCAATAGAATTCCATTGTTCTTTATCTAAATCCAATCCATTATATTCTATATCAGCAAATGCTAATACAACTTCATTTTCTAATTTAACTACATTTTGTAATCTATATTTCTCTGTTACAGGTATTTGCAATTCTCTTATTTTACATAAATATTCTACATCTTTAGCTCCATAAACTATTTGATTATCATCAAATGGACTACCATTTAAATTAACAAATTTATTCCTAACATTTTTACTTAATTCAACATTAAAATATCTTTTACATAAATCTTTCAAAGCATATCCAATATTTTTCCCGCAACTATTGACTAGTTCAACAAGAAATGTGTCGTATATCCCTTGACAAGTAATACCACTCCATTTCTTGATGAATTTATAGTCAAATTTAGCATTGTGAAATATCTTCGTGATATTTCCGCTCAAGATTTCTCTCAATGGTTCAATACTAATATATCTTGTATCTATAACATATTGATTTTCTTCATCACCTATTTGAAACATAATCATTTTCTTACATGTGAAATCAAGTCCTTCTGTTTCTGTATCTACACCTAATACTGTTTTATTAATGCAATAACTCACAACATCATCAATTGTTGCCAACTGATAATGAGGTGAGTCAGGTATTACTGCATTATTTCCTATAAAATATATCATGACCACTCATTTCCACTACTTCTCCAATCTAAATATGCTTCCGCTTGGTCATCTACATGTTTATCATATTCTTTTTGAACTTTATCCCCTAATGTACATATATGTTTAGCTATTATTGTATTAAATTCCCTATTTTCAAATATAAATGAATCTACATTATTTTTAAATGCAGTTTCATACATTGTTTTAAATATGGAATATGATCCATCTTGAACCATAGTATAAATCCATTTCATTTGTCCCATAATTTTAAATTTTTTAAGTTAATATCTATTGTCTAAAAAGTATTCTTTTAACCCTTCAGATGTATTTGTTGGTGATTTAGGGGCATCAAATCCAAACATTAATTGAAATCCTATATCATTTGTAATGACTTTTGGAATATTCCATACTTTTTCTACTCTTTCCCTAGTAATTTTTTCGCCACGAAATATAATCTTTTCAGTAATAACTTTAGATTTAACAATTTTATCATTTTTTCTTCCCTTTTCTAACATTGTCATAATAATTGTTTTTATATTTTATAATACAAATATAAAGAATTTAACTACATCTATTTCTAAATATAGTTAAATCCTTTACACTTGCTCTCTAACAAATTGTCTTATTTGTTATATCATATCTAAATCCATTTCTTCTACCACTGTTTCATTACTTTCAACTTTAGAAGTAACTGATGATGTATCAGATGCTAAAAATACGTGTGGGAGTACAAGTTCATCACTTGTATTTTCAACAAATAGAATTTGATTTTTATTATAAATATAATTTCCACCGTGTAATACAGGATCTTTAGTAGATGGATTTATTTTATATTTTTCATTATCTACATCATATTGTTTACCTTCAGTAGTTTCAATAACTCTACCTCTCATTCTTAACTCAACTACCTCTCCTGTTTGAGGATTAACATATGCTGTTGGATTAAAGATATTTAACTGCATATATTCTTTACCAGTTTCTGGATCCGTAGTATAAGCTCCATTTTCTATATCTAAATTTGGAATTTGTAGCATAGTTTCTAGATAAATAGCCTCTATCGGATCCCAAAATCTACGAGGTTTCCCAGTACTTCCATTTGAAAATGAATAGAATGTTTGAAAACCATCCCCTAATGCTGATGTAGCATTTGGATTAGAGACTTTCTCTGCAATTTCAATTTGAACCATTCCTTCTTTCTTTGTCTTGTAGACTTTTGTTAATAATGTTTGTCCTGTTTTAAGTGTGTCCAAAGTTCCACTGTTTAATACATTTGCCATTGTTTAATTGTTTTTAATGGTTTAATTAATGATAGTTTTTAAAGGATAACTATCAACCTACTATTGTTTCTTATTCCATGGTAGTTTATGTTTATTTTCTCGGATTATATAAACTATCCACTCTTCAAATGATAACTCTCTCTTATCTTCATCCTTATATTTATAAACTAATCTTGTGCTCATTGGTATCATATCTTTATATTTTAAGTGTTAGGTTATATAGATTTTCGTCCAATTGGATGTTTCTATTATTAATTCGTCTAATTCTTTCTGCTTTGCAATAAGTACTTTTCTACATTTTACTAACTCTTCTCTTATCTCTTTATATTGCTCATCCATATGTTTTAACTCCGATTCTAAATGTATTACATATTCATCTGTTTTTCTTGCCATAATGCTATATTTTAAGTGTTATTCTTTAATAATTCATCTGGTATTTCAGGACAAGTTTTATATTCCCACCACTCACTACCATCATATTCTCCTCTTTCTAACCAATCTCCATTTTTCATCCATATCATACCAAATAGTTCTTGGCCTCCATAACCATTATCATATGTATTATTACTCATATCACATAATGTTTGACCAAATTCGTCTACATCGTGGTTGACAGATATTGTAAATGGTTTTACAGGATTTCCATTGTGTCCTCCATACATACGCCCATCAATTTCAACTGGTTCACCCCCTCCTAATTGTATTTGAAGACATTTTATATCATCTGTTGTTTTATTATTTTGTTTCAATACGTCTTCTATTTCTTTTAATATAGTCCATTTAACTTCTATTTCCATATCTTTATATTTTAAGTGTTATTAAAAAGAATAGTCCCAGTCCTATCATTATCTCGGTCTATCCAGGATATTCCTCCACATCTGGTCGTCTCTATTTTTAGGTCATTTTAATCTTTACTCACTAACCTTTTTAACGGTTATTACTTCGAGAATCCTAAAGAGCTGTGGTTAAGGAGGTATGCATTACCTATCTATTCTTTATATTTTAAGTGTTAACGACATTGCCTTTATTAAAGCATTTTGTCTGGGATAAATTTTATATATACCTTCAGCTTTTTCTTCTTCAATTTGTTTTGCGTGTCTGATATTACATGAAGTATAATCAGGTCCATTACTATTATATCTTGCTACAACATTTGTTGAGTATTCATCTGCATCTTCAGTACTGCAAGAGTATAAATCATATCTATACCAAGTTCCTAAAAATACACAATTATCACAATCGTGTATATGTCTTGGTGTTTTACTTATCTTTTTGCTCATATCTTTATATTTTAAGTGTTAATAAATAGAATAGAACTGAGAAGGAATCTCAACCATAAGTTACATTTAAAATAACAAAACAAGTTTTACGATAAGTATTTTACTCATTTCTATTCTTTTTTATTTCGTTCTGGTCACTATTACCGTGTGTGGCAGCCAGTTCCCCTGTTTATCCACTGTTTGACATTGATTCTGAATAACTCTTATTGACATTCTTAATATATTTAGAAATATCATCATAGGTTAAACGCCTGCAATATCCATATCTTTAACGCAAAGACATTTGCGATTTAAACTTTTTCTTACCATCACAACCTTTATAAGTATGGTGTGATGTTGAACAAGATGTCATCATTAATCCCATTATAAATAGAATTAATATTGTCATTTCTGTTTTATCCATATTCCAAAATTTCATAAATGATTTCATACCTGTTATTTTAAGTATTATTAAATTGATTAACAATTGTATCATTAAGGTCACTACCTACTACTAAAGAATATCAATAGTATAATAAGTATTACCCTTAATGATTGACAATTGTGTTTAACTACTCCAATCATAAGATATAAATAACATAACATTAGAAGTTTACTACATGTTCTTAAGTTTTAAATGTGGTTTTCATATCTTATGTTGGTGAACACTCCACTTTACCTTACTAATGTTATATTATTTTATGCTGTTAAATTGACTAAGTGTCAAATTGTGATAAAAAGTGGTGAATGCGACCTGCCAATCGCACTCATCACTTAAAAGTTAAACTCTTTTCACTCTTATCATCAGTCAACAATATGTAGTGAATAAGCAAGTTAGTAAGAGTTTATTTTATATGTTCTCCACAGTTAGCAAGGGTTATTGATTGAATTAGACAAGTTCTTTGATGGACAAAGAACTGTAAAAGGGAGCGAACTCCCTTTCTTCTACGCTAACTCTAACACCTGCACATCTTCATAATGGTTAACAGTAGCAATCGGTTGACCGTCGTCTGTAATTAGAACATTGAACTCTTCTAATGTACCATTTTGAGACTTCTTCCCTACAGGTAGAGTAGATTGCGTGCCGTTAACTTTGTAGGATACAAACCTACCGTTAGGACCACTAACCAGTTTACACCTGGGAGCGCCTAACTCTTTAAGATACTCACTAAGTTTTTTCATAAGACAATTTTTGAGATTAATAATAATGAAGCACGGGGCGCTCCAAAGTTCGATATATAGCAGGGGTCTTTGATTGAGTTGGTTCACGCATTCACAACCTCCCCTAAAAATTTTTTTTTATAATATTTTTTTATATATTTGCAAAATGATTAGACGAGCATCATTTATATTTAGAGATGTAAATAGGAAGAAAAGGCCGGGGGTACATTCCAAAACAAAAGCATCAAAATTAAAAAATTCTAAAAATTATTTAAAAAAGTATAGGGGACAAGGAAAATAGTTGTATATTTGCCCCCTAACTAAAATTTTTTATTTATGGAAATTATATTTAATTATGTAGAATCATTTTTTAAAGACATGACGTCTTTATTTATGGTGTTACTATCATTTGGAGTAATGGCGGAAATCGTTTTTGGATCCCCAGTATTTGGAATAAGCGTTATTAATAACGTTATGGAGATAATTAACTTATTAGGAAACAATGGATTTGTTGGTTTAGTAGTGTTAATTATTTTGTTTAAATTTGTAGATCAGAAGTAAAAAGAAGTTGAAAGAAAAAAAAGGCATACGCAAGTATATCACCCTCGAGGGCCGAAAGGTGAGTAGGGGGTCAGACGTGGGATTTATACCTTCTAATATTGTGGTCATTTGGCCATAAGAAGGTTAATACGCTTAAAAAAACGTTGTGAAACGAATAATTAAGTAGGAAATTTTCTCCCATAGCCTTGAAAAAGTAATGTATAAGCTCTAGTTGGGGTAGATTACACACAGGTAATTGTGATGAATTAACATCGGTCTTACTATCCCTTGGTCCTCCTGCAAAGATGGAGAGCACTGCTAGAAGGAAATCAAACTTGAAATTAAGATTCCCAAGGGGGACCCTCTGCCCTTTTGTAAAATAAAATAAATAATTTAAATTAAAAAAAATGGTAATAAGAACAGAACAAGATGCATTATTAGATGGTATAAAAGGAACTATGGATAAAGGATTTGCTCCTAATGGATTTGTAATGATTACAGGTACGGACGCGCAATCAGTATCTGCTGGAACGTACTTTGCAGTACATTTCGTTACAGAGTGTACTTTAACAGCATTTTCAGCAACTAATTCAACTGCAGTAACTGTTACACATGCAGCAGGTTCAACTGTGTATGGTGATATTTTAACGATAACAGCTGGTAGTGGAGAAACTTATATGTTATATAAAAATTAGTAATAATGGCATACGAAAATAGAAAATACGTAATACTAGACGCTTCAGAAGTCAGTACAGTTGATTTCTCACAAGTAAATGAAACATCGGCGGATACTTTAAGGTATTCATTAGATGATTCACAAACATTTGTAAAATTCGACGGAGATACTCCAAGTTTTTTAAATGGTAAAACATCATATACTCATAGTCAGATACGTACTATTTTAGCTGGAGAAGATTGGACTGATGATGAAATACCAGGATAGTGTTAGGGCTAGGTAACACTTTAAGTAGGGATATAGTATCAGCAGCAACAGCTAGTTTTGATAATACATATTCATTAAGTTTTGATGGTACTAACGACTTTGTCAGAACGGGAAATACTTCGCTTGATCCTGGAAGTTGGTCAATTTGGTATAAAAGCACAATGCAAGATAGTATGTTTTTGTTTTGTAAAGGGGACAAATATAGGATTTTCTTTAGTGCTGGGAGTTATGACAGGTTTACTTTTTATTGGGAGACAGGAACACTTGCCACAAATTGGGATGTACCAGCGGAGGATTTGGATGATGATGATTGGCACCATATAGTATGGACTTTACAGAGAGATGGGGATGTTGGAAGTGAGGCTACGATGAAGATGTATTATGATGGCGATATTGAATTCACAACTACAAACAGTAATGGAATAGGTAGTATATCTACTAAACCACTGTCTATTGCTACTGGAGAGGTTGGTACTTGGGGAGAGACAGGATATGAATGGAATGGATATATAGATGAAGTAGGTTTTTGGAACGACCATATATTAACAGCTGATGAAGTTACAGCGCTATATAACAGTAGATCACCTATTAATCTACAAGCAAATTCAGGTGATTATGTAAGTAGTGGTAATTTAACACATTATTATAGAATGGGAGATGGAGATACGTATCCTACTATTACAGATAACCAAGGTAGTCTTGACGGTACAATGACTAATATGACAAGTGGAGATATACAAACAGAAGTACCTTAAAATAAAATAATATGCTGGGATTAGGAAATACCTTAAATAAAGGAGTAGTATCAGCGGCAGCGGCATCATTTTCAAATACAAAATCCATTGACTTTGATGGTGGTGATGACTATATGATTTCTGATAACAATATAGCAGTTACTAGAGGTACTTTTCAATTTTGGATGAAAACTACCACAGCAGCAAGTGGCACTCCATTTAATTTTACCGCCGCCCATCATGGATATTTGGTAGAGTCTGGTGGTGAACTTTATTTTTGGGCAATTACGCCAATGGGTAATAGGTTATATAATAGTGGGGATTTGCTTACAGACGGTGAATGGCATCAGATACTATGGACAACAGAAGGCGCAAGTGGCGAGTCATCTAGTCTTAAAATATATATAGATGGCGAGATTGTAGCTACACAAACCCAAACATCAACTTATAGTGATGTAGATGCGAAATTACAACTAGGAAGATTTAATCCTTATAATTGGTACACAGGTAATATGGACGAAGTAGCAATTTGGAATACAGCATTAGACGCAGATGCTGTAGAAGCAATATACAACAATGGAGAACCTGTCGACTTATCTGATTCTGGTAATTATGATAATAGTGGTGATTTAGTTCATTGGTGGCGAATGGGAGATGGAGATACGTATCCTACAATAGAAGATAATGCGGGTAGCAATAATATGACCATGACAAATATGGCAAGCGGCGATATAGAATTAGATGTACCGGCTGCGTAAAATAAAACAAATAATAAAATTTTATAAAAAATATTTGGATTTATAAATAAATAGTTTATATATTTGCATAAAATATATAGATTATGAAGTTTAAACCAAATGGATCGTGGGTTGTCCTTCCAGACCCAAGTAAAGCAAAAACTGACTCTGGTATTATATTAGATAAGAAAACTGCTAGAGCAAAATCCACAAACATTTTAGAAGTATTGGCTGTAGGACCTGGTTGTACATTTGTAAAACGAGGCGATACTGTTATGGTAGATCCTAGAACAGAAGCTGTAATAGCTGATATAGAGGATAAGGATTACTTATTAGTAGGGGAACATCAATTATTAGGGAAATGGTAAAGGGATCTGTAACTATTTCTATAGATGATTTCCAAGCTTTGCTAGATACTAGAGTTACTGCGGAGGAATTAAAGGAAAAAACCGAATTAGCTGCTAAAGAACTACAAGTATTTTTATCTTTTCTTTGTACTCGTGAAAATATTGAGAAATATGTAGAGGAATTTAATAAACAATCTAAAACTTCTACAATAAATATAAAAGGTGGAATTGCTAATATAAGATTAAATGACAGTAAGTGAGATTGAAGTAGAAAATGCAGAAGAATGGTTAGAGACTTTAATAAGTTTAGAGAAACAATTAAAAATAGTGAAAGTTTTAGAAAATAAAGATACTAAATGGAGGATAGAGTCAGGGATGACAAAATCTGGATGGTATATAAAAGTTTTAGCTGATAAGAAATGAGTTTTAGAGCAGTAATAAAAAATAGATATGGTAGACTAGGGGCTGTAAGAGGCCGCAGATGGACAATTCGTAGAGATGAAGATAACAAACTAACTGAGGTTAAAATGATTTTTAATCCTAGTGAATATATAAAATTTAAAAATTCCCGTAAAATGTATGGGGATAGAGCATTAATTAAAATATTAGACGATGAAAAAGAAAAAAATAACAGTTAATATAGATACAACTTATAAGTATTTACAAATATGGAATGGTATCTTTGATATGACAAATAAAGAAGTAGAAATCTTAGCAGCTTTTATTGACGTCAACAATATAACGGAAGAAGTTAATATATGTTGTGTTTTAAATAAAAAAGCTGTAGCTAGAAATGTAGGGATTAAGGATCATAATACACTTAATAATTATATAAAAAGATTTAAAGATAAAGGAGTACTATTAAAAAGAGAGAGTGGTTATATACTTAATTCTTTACTTTCCCCTGAAACAGAAAACGTAGAAATAACAATTGTACGTGATGCTTGAATTTATAGAAAGATTAGTAATAACTAGATATGTAATAGGTCCTTATGAGATTTTTATATTACAAAATTCTCGAGGAGAGTTAATAACAATAAAAATAGATGAATATGAGCAATAATAATCCTCCATCATTATTTCAAATGATGAGAAGTTTTACTAAAGAATTAACTAAATATATTTCAGAAGGTGCTCCGAATGTTAGTTCAGAAGAATACGCGGATAGATTAGCTATGTGTGAAGAATGTCCTAGTTTAATTAAGGATAGTATGAGATGCGGGCTATGTGGATGTTTAATAGAACATAAAGCAAAATGGAAAACGACTAAATGTCCTGATAACCCGGAACGATGGAAACCACAAAATATATGTAATGAGCAAAAACAAGAAAATAATAATTCAGAAACTGGCGACCAAATACAACCTTCCGTTGATAAAGGTAGAGAAAATAATAAATCATCAATTTAAGTTTGTAAGTAAAATAATAAAAAAGGGGGGATTTGAAGCAGTACGTCTCCCTTATTTTGGAAGGTTTAGCGTAAAGGAAAACAGAGTAAAGGCAATAAATAGATTAAAGAGTAAAAAAGATGAAATTAAAAGATGATTTAATTTATATTAAAGATAATATGGCTATTCCTAGTAATTATGCTTTGACGATTAAAGAGTTTAAAAAATTAAAAGTGGAGGAATTAGCATTTGTATACTTTATGATAGATCATAGATCTCCTTTTGCAGTTTATGATTGGGAACAGCGTTTAAATGAAGTAAAAAATAGTATCTTTGAAAAAGAAAGTAAATTTAAAATTTCTCCACAAGTGTATAAAGCTTGTACTAAATATGAAAAGTTAATAGAAACTTCAGCGGTTAAATTATTAAAAGCTGCTAATGAATCAGTTGTAAAGTTGGAGAAATACTTTAGAGATGTGGATTTAACATTAGTAGATGATAATGGTAGACCTATTTTTCATGCAAAAGATTTAATTAATAATCTTGAAAAGATGGGAAAAGTAGTTGATGGGTTAACTAGACTAGAAGAAATAGTTAAAAAAGAGGAACAAGCTTCTAATACTAATAGAGGAGGAATAGAAGTTAATAAATATAGTATGTAATGGATTTTTTAGAAGATTTAGAAATGTATGAAAAAGCAATGAATAATGCTTATGATATAATTACTAAAAAGAAAACAATCGATGACATTTATTTTGATCTTGAAGATGATATGTATGATGAGTATTATTTACCGTTTGATCCTGTTACTGAAGATGGGAGAACCGCATCTATTATAGATATGGTAATAGAATATTATACAAATACAGAGGAATATGAAAAATGCGCAGAATTAGCAAAGATTAAAAATAAATGTTCAAAGACACAGACAGAATAAGACCGGCTGCACTTAATTTTATATCTAAAGGATATTATACATCAGCTCTTCCAGGTACTAAAGATTACTATGATTTTTGGGATAAGGAGCAAAAAAGATGTATGTATGGATATAAAATAGACGAATTACATATTACTGGATTTCATTATTTTTATTTAAATTATTGTCCTATTGATAGAGCTGTAGATGAAGAGCTACCTGATGGCACTATACAATCTAAACGTGAACGAACTTTTCCTAGATTTTATGATGGAGATTGGGAATATTTTCAAGAAATAGATAAAGCTAGAAAAGAAAATAAACATATGATTGTCCTTAAAGCAAGGAGAAAAGGATATTCTTATAAAGCTGGGGCGATGTTAGCTCGTAATTATTTTTTTGTTAGAAACTCTAAAAATTTCGTATTTGCTTCTCAGAAAGAATATTTAATTGGAGATGGGTTACTCTCAAAAGCTTGGGAGTTTTTATCTTTTATAGACGATCATACTGCATGGGCTCAACCTAGATTAAGGGACAGAGAAATGAATAAAATGTCTGGGTATAAGAAAAAGGTAAATGGGATTGAAATTGAAATGGGGATGAAATCTCAAATAATGGGGGTTAGTCTTAAAGATGCTCCAGACAAAGTGAGGGGAAAGGCAGGGGAATTAGTTTTCTTTGAAGAGGCTGGTTCTTTTCCTGGACTTTTAAAAGCTTGGGAGGTAACTATGCCAACTATGAGGCAAGGAGCTAAAACATTAGGGATGATGATTGCGTTTGGTACAGGCGGTACAGAAGGTGCTGATTTTGAAGCAATGGAAGAGATATTTTATAATCCAGCTGCATATGACTGTATGGATTATGAAAATGTATGGGATGAAGGGGCTTTTGGAACTACTTGTGGATACTTTATTCCAATACAGACGAATTTAGATGGGTTTATAGATTCTGCAGGAAATTCTAAAAGAGATCCTGCTACTGAATATGAAAAAGAAATGAGGGAAAAGAAGAAAGGTGCTGCTGATGCTAAATCATTAGACCAATATATAGCTGAGCACCCTTTTTCTCCTCAAGAAGCAACATTACAAGTAACGGCTAATTTATTTGATATAGCCTCTTTACAGGAACAATATAATATTATAAAGGCAAGGGGTTTGCATGCTATAGGAACTATTGGTAAGTTATATAATGACTCTCAGGGAAAAGTAAAATTTACTGTTGATGGAAATTTAAAACAAATAATTAAATACCCTCATAGAAAAGATGATGATAAAACTGGGGCAGTCGTTATATATGAGGCCCCATATAAAAATGAAAAGCAACAAATTCCTCATAATTTATATGTGATTTGTCATGACCCTTATGGACAAAATCAATCTGCAGATTCTACATCATTAGGAGCTGCTTATGTATTAAAACGTCCAAATAATTTATCTCAACCAGATGATATTATTGTAGCATCTTACGTAGGAAGGCCTAATACTCAAGATGATTATAATAGAAATTTATTTTTACTTGCAGATTACTATGGATGTAAAATAGGATTTGAGAATGATCGTGGAGAGGTTATAGCATACGCAAAAAGATTTAGAAAGTTACATAAACTTCAAGAAGAATTTGAAATGTTAGATAAACGAGAACTTAGAAGTAGGACAGTAAAACGTCAATATGGAATGCATATGACTGAGGCTAGGAAGCGCCAAGGTGAAATTTATATAAGAGATTGGTTAAATACTCCTAGAAATACTAGTGAAGATGGAAAACAAATATTAAATTTGCATAAAATATATGATCCTGCACTATTAACAGAGTTAATTAAATTTAATCATGTAGGTAACTTTGACCGTGTAATGGCATTAATGATTGGAATGTATCATACAAGAGAATTATATAATGCAGAGGTTAAGGATATATTAGAGGATAGGGCTTCAGATAAATGGTTTGATAAAAATTATTATTAGTATGAAAAAAAACAAAAAAAAGTTACCTTATAACCCTCTACCGGAGTACTTAGCAATAGGTCCGTCACAAATTCATGGAGCTGGGATTCTCGCTATAGAAGATATTCCGGGGGAGGTCGTTATAGGTATAACTCATGTTTATGATCCTAATTTTCAACATAATTATATTAGAACTCCTTTAGGGGGTTTTATTAATCATTCAGAAGTTCCTAACTGTAAATTAATAGAAGACGAAGAAGATATTGAATATAAAAAATTAAAAACTTTAAAAAAGATTGAACAAGGAGAGGAGTTAACATTAAAATATAGTTTATATGAAATATGTGATTATTTATAGTGCTATATTTATAAAGATTGGGGTAATATTTACCCTTATTGTAAAGACAAAGGTAAATTTAATTAAATTTGTAACTTATGGGATATGATAAAATACCTAGACAGAAACTATCTGCTAGTAAAAAAACAAAAAAATGGGGAGAAGAATGTGTTGAAGCATTTATAGATCTTTCTGATTCAGGATCAGGATATTCCCATAGAAAAGATAATCTTAAAATATTATATGACTACTATAATGGTGTAATTGACGAGGCAGATTATAATTACGTACTAAAACCTTATGGTAAAAATCGTAAGAATTTTCCTTCTGAAATGCGTAATTACCCCATTATCAAACCCATAATTGATCTTCTTCTAGGGGAAAAGTCTAAAAGACCTCTCAATTACACTGTTACAGTACAAAATGCAGATTCTATATCAATTAAAGAAAATGCTAAGTCAGAAATTATATTTAAAAATTTACAACAACATTTTATACAAGCAGTACAAGCTCAGGGTCAAGATATGGGGGCAAATCCTGAACAAGAAATTCAATTACCTGAACATATATCTTCAATGTTTGAGGATAGTTATGTAGATAATAGAGCTATTCTTGGGCAACAATCCTTAAATTATATATTTCAGGAACAGGAAGTATATGATAAAATACAAAAAGCCTGGTTTCATTATTTAGTTAGTGGGGAAATTTATACTCGTAGAGGAGTTGTAAATTCTGAACCTTTTTATGAAGTTCTTAATCCTTTAGATGTAGATTATGATCTCGACCCAGATTTAGAATTTGTTGAAGATGGGGATTGGGCATTAGTTAGAAAATATTCTCATGCGTCTACAATTATAGATACTTATTACGAAAGTCTATCTGAACAACAAGTATTAGAACTTGAAGAGCCTAGACATTCAGAAAGTGATATTTCATTTTTATATGCCAGTTCAGCCGGTAAAGATGTTAATTCTTTTAGAAATAGATTAGTAGAAGTAGTAAGTGTTTATTGGAAATCTAGGAAAAGAATTGGATTTTTAACTTATTTAGACCCTGAAACAGGAACTATGGAAGAGCAAGAAGTTCCAGATGGCTTTAGACTTCCTAAAGAGATGAAAGAACAAGGAGCTCAATTAGATTGGAATTGGGTTAATGAAGTTTGGGAGGGAACTCGAATAGATGGGAGATTTTATGTAAATATAAATCCTATTGCGCATCAAAGAACCTCTTTAGATAATCCTTCTAGGTGTAAACTTCCTATTAATGGGAGACGATATTCTGATGTTAATTCAAAGAACATTTCTTTAGTTAAACTTGGAATACCTTATCAATTAAATTATAATATTTATAAATATCGATTAGAGTTATCTATTGCTAGAAGTAAAGATATTATAGCTCAATTTGATATTAATATGATCCCTAAAAAATGGGATATGGATAAATTTATGTACTATGTTGAAGGTTCTGGTATTGCTTGGGTAGATTATAATAAAGAAGGTATTCAACTAAATCCACAACATCAATCTGTAATGGATATGTCTATTAAAACTATTCAACAATATGTTACTTTATTAGAATCTATATTAGTTGAATGGGAAAAAATATCTGGAGTAAGTAGACAAAGACAAGGTGAAATTGGGGCTTATGAAGGAAAAGCAACTTCTCAACAAGCTATCTTACAATCGTCTCATATTACTGAAGATTTATTTAGAAAATTTGAAAGAATGGAAGCAAGAGATTTTCAAGCTCTTTTAGATTATTCTAAAGAAGCATGGTTAACAGGTAAAAAAGGTATGTATGTAATGCCTGATGGAACTACAGATTTTTTAGATATAGATAGTATGCAACATATGGAGACTAATTATGGGATATTTGTTTCAGATGCTGGTAAAGATCAAGAAAAATTACAAAATATTAGGGGATTAACACAATCTATGATGCAAAATGGCGCTAGACCAGGAGATATAGCTGAGATGTTAGATTCTGATAGTTTTAGTCAAATTAAGAAAAATCTTAAAAAAGCAGATAGAGCTCAACAGCAATTGGAACAGGCTCAACAAGAGGCGCAGCAACAACAACAGCAACAGCAATTAGAGGCTGAACAGATAAAATTTGAAGCAGAAGCTTTAGAAAAAGAAAAAGATAGACAAAAAGATATTGAAATAGCTTTGATAAATGCTGAATCTAAAAAAGATACTGAGGGACATTCTTTAAATCTAGAAAAGATGATAAGGGATTTTGAAGTAAAACAAAGAGAACTAGATATAAAAGAGAAAGAATTAATGGCAAAAATTAGAGGGGATGATTCTAATTACGATATCACTAGAGAAGCTAATCAAATCAAAAGAGAAGAAAATAAGATAAAAAAAGATATAGCTAAATCTAAACCGGATGCCAACAAACGAGACTAGGAGAGATTTATTAAATCAGATCAGATCTTCTGGATATCCTGGAAGTATAACAGAAGTTTTTCAGGCTTCTGATCAGGGAATAGATTTAATTTCACAATTTCAAGCAGAACAAGATCAACAACAGCAACAAATGCAAGTTGCTCAAACTCCACAACAACAAGAAGTAGGATTAAGGGAAGAACATGCTAGAGGTAATACTCAAGCTAGTATGGCTTTTCCTGATGTTCAACCTAATCAGTCATTTAATACTGTAGGTATGGAGGCTCCTATCGATATTCAAAAAGTAAATGATCAAGGACATTTAGTAGAGAGTTATAAAAATGTACCCCCAGGAATACAAGATTTACCAACTGGTCCTTATGAAGGGACAATAATAGAATCTCCAGCTGCTTATCAAAAAGGTGGAGTTAAGAAAAATGCTAGAGAGAGAGGGATGAATACACTTGGAATTGAACATCTGGGTCATATGCACGATTGGTGGGATAAACACCAGCATAAAGATAATTTTGGATATAATAATTTAGAAGATTTTAAAAAAGATTGGCCAAGTGCTAATACAGGAGGTATGGGTATATGGGATACATATGAAGGAGGTCCTTCTTATGATCAAAACTTAGAGATAACAAAACTAAAACCAAAGAAAATAAGACCCTTACCAATTACTGAAAAAGAATTTATACTAAATAAAGCTGGTTCTATACCAGAAATGAAATCTCTTAAAGATAAAGTAAAAGATGTTTCTTTAAATACTTATAATTATGCTGGAGAAGATGACGCTGGTGTAATGGATAAACATGGGAGATATTTTACATTAACTTTAGAAGATGATTCTACAATGAGGTTAGCTCCATCAACATATAGAAATTATTTTGGTACAGAAAGTTTAACGACCCCTGGAAAAAAGTTAAAAGTATTTAAAAAAGAAGGTGGATTTGCTAAGTATCAAAAAGGTGGATATATTCAAAAGTATCCACATGGAGGTTCGCATGATTATATACCTGCAGAAGCTTCTTCTACAAGTGTATATATGCCCCCTAATAATTTACAAATAGAAGAACCTGAAGTTGAAGATGAAAGTTGGCCTACGTATGCTTCATGGGATGAAGGAGCTAAAGCTAATCCAACGTCTGAAATGTGGGAAGGAAAACCTAATCCTTACAAGGCTGAAATGAAATCATTAATTAATCTTCAAAATGTTACAGCTGCAGCCTCTCTTCCTTATGCAATACCTATGGCATTACGAGCTGGTTCTGTTCCTCTTATAAACAAGATGGCGGGAACAAGTGCTCTTGATGCTTTAGGTTATTATGGGGGTTATCATGGAATTACACATGGACCGGAAGATCTTAATGCTTTTATAGCGGATCCATCTTTGGAAACTGGTTTTAATCTTGGTATGGATGCATTGGGAGTAGTAGGTGGAGCATATTCTACATCTAGACTAGCTAAGAGTTTACTTGGAAAAACTAAAGGTTCAGGAACCTTACCAATTTTAAAAGATTTAAATCCAACTCCAGCAGAAATAGAAAAAAATATAGCTAAGTATTACAAACCTGAAGGAACATATAAACCATCTGGAGCAGAAAATTTTAGAATAAATGAAATAAAAAAAGCAAATATAAAATATATAAAAAGTGAAGAGTATATTACCAAAAGAATGGCTAATACAGGAGAATCTAGAAAATCTATTCTAGCTCAAATTGATGAATATATAGCTACAGCAGCTAGAACTAAAATAGAATTTAAATCTCCAACACTAATGGGAAATGCATCAGGAAAATATACCCCTGGAACTAGCGTTCTTAATCCGAGTGCTACTATAAGTGTAAAAAATCCTATACCAATGCACAGTAAAAAAGTGGCAGGATATGGTTATAGACCTAAGATGGACATGAGTAATTATAATACTATTGAACATGAGTATGGACATTTATTTAGTCCTGCATTAAAGATTGATAAAACTACAAAAGCATATAAAGAAGCTTTAAAATATGAAAAAGCTGTAGAAAAAGTAAATCAAGAATTATATACTACAAAAACAACAAGCGAGGCTGGTAAAGTAATAGAAAAGTATAATCTTATTAAAGAACCTACTTCGAAAGTAAACCTTAAAAAAGCTAGTGAGAAGATATATAAAAATTATCCTAAACTTAAAATCCCAGAAGTAAAATATAAACCTGGATTAGGGAATGAGGACTGGCGCCATGCTAATTATTTAAATGATCCGGCAGAACAACAAGTAAGACTTGTAAAGATAAATAAGTATTTTAAAGATAATTATAATTGGGACGGAAGTAGTGCAAACTTAACGGATAATATGTTAGATAAATTTCTGAGAACTGTTGCGGGCAGAGACAAGAGTGTAGATGCAGTTACATTTAAGACTCGTATTCCTTCAGATGTAAGAGATTTACTAAGGAATGTTGATGTATCTAAAACATCCCTTACACAACAACTTAAAAAAGTAATGCCAAAAGCTTGGGCATTATCAGCACCAGTTGGAATTGGAGTATTGTCACAGACAGATACTAAACAAAAAGGTGGATTTAATATAGGTGCTGAGATAAGCCCAGAGATTGGATTAGGTAAATTTTGTGGGTCTCTTACTGGATGTGGTAAAGGTGCCAGTCCTTTTTCTATTAGACCTTCTGTAGAAGCTTCGTATAATACTGGTTCTAAAAATATAAATACAGGATATGGAGGAGGTATTGGAGCGTATATAGGTTCTTCAGGACTTGAATCTAGTTTATTTTATAAAAGAAGAAATGCTTTTGATACACAAGGTGATGATGCTGTAATACCAGTAGGTAAAGGAACAGATAATCTTTCTTTAGATTTAGGAATAGAGGGAGGAGGGAAAGGAATGAGATCAGTATCAGATAGTACTCCTTATAGGTATGGAATTAATACTGAATATGATTTAACAAATAAAAAATTATCTAATATTGGATTGTATGGGCAGTATGGTAAATTTAAAGGTAGTCTAGGATATAATCCCAGAACAAGAGGTGTGAATCTAGGAGCGGGTTTTAAATTTCAAAAAGGTGGAAGACGATTATATAAAAAAGGTGGTCCAGAAATACCGGAAGCTCCAGTAGTTACACCTGTTCGTGCTCCTGTAACAGTTACTCCTGCTGAATTATTTCAGTATTTAACTAACGTAAAAGGACTTTCTGAGAATCATGCTTTAGGAATGATTAATAATATACAGCATGAAAGTGGGTTTGAATTTGGGGCTCATAATCCTGATGATTTAGGTAAACCTTCTTCTGGATTATTTCAACATCGAGGTTCTAGAAGAGATTCTTTAGTAGAGTTTGCTGGAGGAGAAGACGAATGGAGTAAAGATTGGAGAACTCAAATAGATTATATGATGACTGAAAACGATACTAAAAAATATTTAAAGAAGGCTTTTAATACTCCTGACGAGGCATCAAGTTGGTTTACTGAATTTTGGGAAAGACCAGATAAGGCAAAGCAAAAAGCAAAGGATAGACTTACAACTTTACCTAATATTATTAATTCTGTTTCTAAACCTATTGTATATCCTAATTTATTAGAGGAAGTAACTATAACACCTGAAACTCAAAGTGAGGTACAGCAAGAAAAATTTAATGAAAGTATGCAGAAATTAAGAAATACTTTCCCAATAGAATCTGCTCCTGCAGTATCTACACAAGTTAATATGCCTTCACCATTAATTACACAACAAAGAAAAGGTGGGTATAAAACTGGGGATATAAATGAATTTGCTACTAGGTATCCAAAGAAAAAAGAAATGATAAATACACCTTTTTTAGAAAATATACAAGAATTTGGGGATAATATTTCTACTATATTTAAACCTAAAACATATAAAAAAGGACATTTGACACTTAGGGGAAAATTAAATGAACCTAAAATTAATATTGGTTGGAATCCTAATTTACGTACAACCCCATTTGGAGGACCTACATTTAGCAAACCATCTTATAGTGGAAATATTAGTGCAGATCTTAGATTACGTAAAAATCTTTCTCTTTATGGAAATGTAAATTATCGTAGTGAAGCACGGCCCGAGTATAGAACTGGATTAAGATTTAGATTTAAAAGAGGTGGATATAAATCAAAAGTTTGCTGGTAAGTGTTATATAATAATATAGAGATCAAAAAACTAATACCTATAAAAAATATCAGTATAAATACTTATTTTTGTAACTTAAAACAATAAATATATGGACACAAATGAAAAAATTCAATTAGATGACATCACATTAGATGATGTTATTAGTGGTGAAGGAGTAGCCACAGAAGAAATAGCTCCAACTCAGGAAGATGAAAAGAAAGTTGAATCTCCTGAAGAAAGTAAATTAGATGAAGAAGAATCTGAATCTAATGAAGATAGTGTAGAAGAGGAAGAGGAGGAAATAAAGGATGAAGAAGATAAAGAAGATGAAAAATCTTCTGAAGAAGATACAGTTGTTGGAGAAATTTTGAATAATTTAGGGTATGAATTAGATGGAGAATATGAAGATACCTCTGAAGGATTAACTAACTTAACAAAAGATGTAGCTTCTAAAATGGCTGATGACAGAATCGATGAAGTTTTAGAAAATTTTCCATTAGTAAAAAAACATTTAAACTATGTTTTATCTGGAGGAGAATCTGAAAATTTTATGCAAGCTTATGATCCTAATTTGGATTATACTAAGATAGAAATTGCAGAAGATGATGTTCGTAGTCAAAAGTCAATTTTATCAGACTATTTCTCTGCAAAAGGGCATGATAAAGAGTTTATTAATGAAATGCTCGGAGATTATGAAGACTCTGGTAAATTACACTCTAAGGCAGATGCTGCAAGGCAAGCTTTAGGAAAAGTACAAACACAAGAAAGAGAACAGTTAATAGAAAAACAAAGACACCAAATGCAGGAACAACAAACACAACAAACTAGATTTTGGGAGGGAGTAGCAGAGACTATTGAAACTTCTAAAGAATTTGCTGGATTACATGTGCCTGAAAGAGAAAAGTCAAAGTTTTTTAACTATCTTTCTAAACCCGTAACTCGTGAGGGTTACACACAAAGAGATATAGATCATTCGGAGGCTGAAATGGAAACTAAATTGGCTATAGATTATTTAATGTACAAAGGATTTAATCTAGACCAAATTATTAACACTAAAGCTAAAACAAAAGCATCTAAATCCCTGAGAGAAAAGATTTCTAAAAATGAAGAGACTGTTAAAAGTGCTCGCAGAAAAAGTAGAAGAAGTAAGAATGTAGATTTAGATGATCTTGATCTTAGTATTTAAGTAACTAAAATATCCCCAGAATAACGGGAGATCGGGGCCCATAAAAATAATTAGATATGCCAGATGGAACAAATATAAGCGTCCAAAAGACGTTTTACAATGATTCGCAGATGACTGATATGAACAGTCTCTCGAATGCGTTATTGTCTAAACCTACTGAGCTGTCTCCAATTATTACTCATTTAGCAGGAAAAGATGACAAGAGATTTCCTTTATCTTTCTTAACAGAAGGTGTTGGTAATACTAAATCTATTGATCGCTTGGAGTATGAATATCGTGTGGCAACACATAGATTGAGGACGAGACCAGTTTCAGTAGCAGGACCAACAGGCGCAGCAATAGGTCAAGGAGGAGCAGCTTTTGAGTTGGAATTTCCTGACAAACATTTTGTATTTCCGTACGTATTAGTATCTCAAGCAGGTACTCAAGCACGTATTATGAAAGAACCAGAACAAGTATCTGGAGGAACTTCTTGGAAATATACATTACAATTAGTTAACCCAGCACCTGCAACAGTTTGTGCAGCTGCTGATTGTGTGGCAGGAGCGCTTTGGGCGCAAATGTATGCACCAGTAGGAGTAGACTTCTCTAGAGGTAATGCTTCAAACTGGGAAACTCCAGGATTAGTAAGAAACAAACTAACTACAGTTAGAAAATCTTACCACATGTCTGGAAACGCTAAAGATTTTGTAGCTGAATTCTCTCTACCAACTAAGGGAGGATCTTCTACTAAACTTTGGATGGACTATGAAGAGTATTTACATATGCTTGACTTTAAAGAAGAGTGTGAGATGTATTACTGGTATGGAGAAAAATCATATGATCAGAATGGAAATACTTATATGAAAGATGAGAATGGACAACCTGTAATCATAGGTCCTGGTCTTTTAGAGCAAATTGTCAATACTGACACTTACTCTACAATGACTGAATTAAAATTAAAAAACATCATCGGTGACTTATTCTACGGAATGACCGATGCTGCTAAAAAACAAGTAACCCTTTATACTGGTACTGGTGGAGCACGTGAATTTGATGAAGCTCTTAAAAATCATTTCGGAGGTCAAACAAACACTTGGATGACTACAGGAGATCACAAATTTATCACAGGTTCTGGTAGATCACTAGGTTTAACTGGTTACTTTAATTCGTATGAGCATATTGATGGACATAGTGTGAATGTTGTAAAACTTCCTATGTTTGATCATGGTGCAGTTGCACAAGCTCGTTCGAAACACCCAACAACTGGATATTCACTTGAATCTTATAGAATGGTATTTGTTGATCAATCAAATTATGATGGTCAAAACAATTTACAAATGATCTCGAAAAAAGGTCGTGAGTCTATGAGATGGTGTGTAGCTGGTTCAGTAGTTCCTAGAGGATTTGATTCAACTTCCGCTAGAGCTTCTGATGTTGATGGTGCGTCTGTACATATGTTGAAAACTGCAGGTATCGCTCTTAAGAGATTTGATACTTCAATAGACATCACTTGTACAGCATCTTAATTTGGCATTAATTTGCGTCTATATATTGGTTTTTGATTAAGGTTGTGGGGGAGCAATCCCCCCAGCTTTAATTTTAAATATAGGAGAGTTATTCTTTCCACCCTATGAACAATTATTAACTAAAAAAAGAACTGAAATTATGAGTAAAAAAGTTTTTCTTAGGCAAAAAGAGTTATTAAACCATTTGCCTAAAGCAGTAAGAGCTGAAGCAGTAATGCGAATCAGTAGTGTTTATGTAAATAGACAACCTCTGAAGGGTTTCGATCCTGAAGATGAAAAAAAGTATATGCAAGAAGTATTAGATGTTAGTCCTGATCATGGTGATTGGCCTAGACATTCTAAACAATTCTGGGCAGAACTTACAATTCCTGTAGGTTTTACAGGAGTAGAACTTGAAATTGGTAAGGATGATAATGGAAAACCTTTAAGTATTATGGATTATATTAAATATAATTTTGCACTTAGGCACCCACATGTAGCTCTTACTAAAGAAGAGATGAATAAGGATTATAGTAAAAGATTCTATATTCAAGATCTTTCAAGAGAAGATAAAGTTAAAAATAACTCTATTCAATTTAAGAAAGATGCAGATAAAGAATTTATTAAAGCTTCGTCTAATCCAAAATCTATGAAGAGAATATTACGACTTATGTCCGATGTTAACCCTGATAGATTGACTAGTGAGCAAATTGAAAATGCGCTTTACGAAATCAAAAATAAGAATCCTAAGAAGTTTGTTAGAGTTGCTATAGATAAAAATCTAGAACTTAAATCTGAAATTGAAGAAATGGTTTCAGCTGGAGTTTTAAGGAAAATTGGAAATCAAGTTATCTTTATTGATGAAGTACTTGGTGATACAATTGATGACTCTGTAGTACATCTTAAAGACAAAAAGAATTCTGGGAAATTAACAATTTTAAGAGCAAAACTTAAAGAGTTATCATTAGTATAGTATGAATGTACAGCAAATGCATTTAGCAATTCAGCAGGGAGTGGATAAAATTAATTCACTCCAAGCTGATATGCTTTTATCTGAAGAAATTGATATTGAATTAAATAAGTCTCAAATTAGATTTATTAATACCAAATATGGTAAGAATAATAAATATCAAAAAGGATTTGAAGAGTCTCAAAAAAGAATTGATGATATTCGAACTTTAGTTACTGATTATGAAAATCCTACAACTTATAAAGAACAATATGATTCTAATTTTTGGATCGATAGTTTTAGATTACCAAATGATTATATGTATTTGGTAAATCAAAAATCTGATATTTTTATAGATGAATGTGATAATATAAATTGGAGTTTAAGGGATGCAGATCCTATTAATTATTTTACTTTAGATTTCGATACATTTGTTTGTAATAATGAGGGGGGAAATTCTACAGATTTTGTACCAGGAATAAGAATGGTAGCAGATCCTGATGATTTAAGTTTAGGAGGATTTTTATTTTGGGTTAATTTGCCAAATTTTCAATATCCTACTGATATAGAACAAGTACGTCTTGATATATTAGCAGTAAATGTTCCAGGTATAACTGTTTATTGGGAACAATATGGAGAATTAAATCATCCAGGACAATTTATAGTTATAGTAGATACTAGTATTCATGATTGGTTTAATTGGGATGCGTCAGTTACTAATTCAGTTTCTGGATCAAATTTACAAACGGTTATGCAGGGAGGAACTGCTACTGGAACTATATTAACTACAGCTTATGCTCAATATGCAGAAACTGCATTTGGAAATAGAAGAGATCCTATTGGAGATACAGTAACTAAAATTACATCTCCGAATAAATTTATTCAACATGATGATATAACAGCTCTTTTAAAAGATCCTTTTAATACAACGAAACATACTAATCCACTTACAACAGTTCGTGGACATTATATAGATATATACACAAGTGATATATTTATAATAGATACTGTAAAAATTACTTATATTAGAAAACCTAAAGAAATTTCACTATCTTTGGGGGCTAGTTGTGAGCTACCTATTCATTGTCATCAAGAGATTGTGGATATGACAGTAAGCAGCATTTTAGAGGGAATTAGTGACCCTAGATACAAGTCTCATCAATTAGAGGTGAGCAAAAATGAATAATTATTAATAATTAAAAATTAGAAAAAATGGCAAGACATTTGTATATTGGATCAGAAGTTGCTGTAGCTTACACCGCTGGTGTATTAGCAGACGGCTCTATTGATATCCAAAAAGAATCAGCAGGTACTGGGGGTGCATCTCCTTTACTTATAACAGACACTGTAGCAGACGCTGACCGAATCAGAATAGTTCAAGGAGATTCAACAGGTACAGGTAGAAATATCGTATCACCTTGGTTTTATGGTAGAGATGTAATTAACTGGAGTGGCGCAAGCTACGCAGCACAAGCTGCACATACAAGTTTAATTACTCCAACAACTACTTCCGCAGCAGCAGCTAAAGAAATAGAAGTTAAATTGATAAGAACTAATGGACCAGCTCCTGAATTCTTTAAGTTTAGTGTAACTATTGCAGCATCTTCAGCAGTTAACACTGCAGGTGCAGCAATTTTAGCAGCATATAATGGATTAACTAACATTCCAGATTGGTTAGATCCAACTGCAACAGGTGGTGCTCCAGCTGTTACGTTTTTATCGAATCTAAATGGAGCTACATGTCAAAGTGGTAATACTTGGGAAGAGGCTCCAGCTATATTTAATGTAGTTGTATCTATAAACCCAACTACTACTCAAACGTATCCTCCAACTAATAATGTTATAGATGGTACTCCTGGTTATGGTGATGGTGAGTATATTCAAGATATGGAACAAGAACTTATGGGAATTAACTATGGTTATTATAACAGAGTTAAATTACCTAATACACCTACAAGTACAGCTGTAGTAACAACAAACTATGATGTTTGGAATATTGTAGCTACTAAAGATGGTAGTTCGCATTCACAAATTCATGGTGTAGACAATTTAATTGATATTAGTGTTGCAAATACTACGGGTTCAGGTGCTAATGCATTATCTTTTGAAAATAGAATGAATAACTATTTAGGTAGTGTTGGATTTGCTCCAGTTACACTATAATTATTAACCTTTAAAAAATAAAATAAAATGTCACATCCAAAATTAATGACAGCACACGCTAAATACGACTTTGATGTCGATGCTGGTGCTGCGAGTACAATAGTACCAGATAATTCAGCAATTATTCCTAATAATGCAATTATTGTTAGATGTTACTCTGTAGTAACTACAGCAATGACAAGTGGCGGCTCAGCAACTCTATCCCTTACTACGGGAGGAGTTACTTTGTTAGCTGCAACAGCATATAATAATGGAGCTTTTGATGATGAAGACGTAACAGAACACACTATTGTGGATAAAACTACATCTTCAACAGGTATTCAGTTTGTAATTGCAACAGCAGCTTTAACGGCTGGTGTAGTTGAAGTGTACGTTGAATATTATATAGGTCCTGAAAGCGCTTAATAGTATCAATCTAATATAAGACTTATAGGGGGCATTAGTCCCCCTATTGGTCTTTTTTTTTAAAAAATCAAATAATATGTCTTTAAATGTACAAGTACATAACTCTTGTAAGGTTTTAACAGTTAGATCTAAGAGTTATCTTACTCCTCCAGGTACAAATGGAGAAATTCAAATTTCTAATTATGATACAGGGGCTGTAGTAAGTCCAAATGTAGCAATTAACTTTAGTGGAGGTGGTGGATATGGAGTAGTAAATATAGATGTAGATACTTTACCTACTGCTAATGGGTTATATAAAGTCTGTTTACTAGAAGACGGGGAGGAACAAGTTTGTAAACCTGTATTAATATCTTGTAATGTAGATTGTTGTTTAACTGAATTAACTAATGAATTGTTAGCATGTGCTTGTGATTGTCCTAGATGTGCAAGTACATTAGCAAAGGCACAAAAAATATTTTTATTGTTACGATCAGCACAATCTGCTGTAGAACTTGCTCAAACTGTAGAAGGCTCTGTTAATATGGGATATTATATAGATATTCTTAATAAATACAAAAAAGCTGTAGAGTTATGCGGTTCATCATGTGGATGTGATTGTTAATTAATAATTACAAACTTATAATAATATGTTAAATTCTCTTTATCCTTGGATATACTTTGATATGGCTGCAGAAGGTGGGGGCAGTGACGGAGGAGATGATTTTGGGGATGGAGGTGATTCTGACGGAGGACAACAAGAGGAGAATCAATCTAATTCAGATAATTCCTCTTCAAATCCTGGGAATAATCCTTTATTATATCAAGGTACTGGAAATCCTTATGCTGATCCGTTTCAATATGCTGCTAATCAAGAATCATTACCACCACTTCCGCCGCCTGCAGCTCCAAGGCATCATGCAATTTCAACTTATAGAAATCCTCTCTCTCAAGAAGCTTTTGTATGGATTAATGTAACTGCTGTTACATATGGGGGACTTTCACCAGTTCCTGGATTTGATTCTGTAATTAGTATTGAAGATAATACTCCTGGATTACCAGTTAATCCTAGTGTAGTTAATAATAATCTTCCTGTTCCTAGGGTAGGATTAAAATATAATTCTTCTAATTCCCCACAAGTTGTTGGTAATAGTCAATATGCTCAACAAAGAGTCATTAAAGTTACTTGGGCATCAGGGTTTACTAAAGACTTTCAGATGTTGGTTCCTGGTACAGAGCAAGCTGGAGGTCAATATGTTGAGGCAGGCGCAACTGTAGATGATGGTGTTCTTGGGTACGGACCTGTAACTCCAGGTGATTATGATTGGAGAGGGGGACTTAAGTATACATCATCAGCACCACAAATTAATAATAATAATTTAGTATTCTCAAAAACAAATGAGTTAGCAGATCCTGCTAGTGTTTATCGTAATGGTGAATCAATATATTTAGCAAATCAAACAGGATCAAATGTATTATTTGATATTAATACTTCAGATAATACAAGTAGTGCTAATACTGCTACTGGTGGGTGTACAGGTGGTCATTTGGCTATGGCTACTTATGGGGATCCAGATTATAGAGCACTCCCAGATAAATTAACATTACCAGAACAAACATTTGAAACTATAGTTATATCTTATTCTCAAACAATTTTAAGTGGAGCTTCTAATCTGGGATTAAGAACTATGGGGCTTGATCAGAATGCTTTTGGTAATACAATGTTTGCTATTGAAAATGTAACTTGGAATAATTTACATAGTGGTTTATCAATTAATAGTGGAGGTAATGTTGTAAATGAACCTTTTTCCCATACGATAACATATTCAGAAAATTTATTTACTCCACCTGTTACTTCTACGAGTATTAATGTTTGTGATGATTCTAGTAGTTCTAATTACTATTTAACTACATGTAAAGATTGTAATGGAAATACAATTCCTGGATGCCCAAATAATATTTCTAGTACTCTACAACTTAATGCATCTCAGTGTTGTAGTCCATGTAGAGGAACACTAAATTTTGGTACTCATTTTGACCAATGTGTTACTTATGGTGTAAATGATGGTATATTTAGAGCTATGATAACTACTGTGTACCCTGGAACTCCATGGCCAAGCGGCAGTTTATATACCTGGACAATAACTCATTCTTTAGGGGCATCTTTTACACAAACGGCTCCTCCAACAGGAGGAAATGACTTTGATGTAAGTTGTACTACAAATGTAACATCAGGAACAGAACATCAAGTAACTTCTACAAGTAGTACTAGAATTGCTACAGGAATGATAGTTACTGGTACTGGTATTCCAGCTAATACTTATGTAGGAGAGATTTTAACACCAGCACAACCTGCTGCAACTATTGGTGTAACTAAGTTTGAACTTGTTGATGCATCGGGTGCTATTGTATCTGCTACTTCTGCAGCTACAAGTACTCTTACTTTTGCAGCAGGGACTACAATGGTTTGGAGAGCACTTGCACCAAATATAGGAGTTGGTAGTATTGGGGGTTTTTATACTATAACAGTTTTAGATTATAATGGATGTGATTATTCATATAGTTTTACTCTTTGTCAAGGATATCCTACTATAGATTGTACAGATACTCAAGCTATAAATTATAACTCAGCTGCAAATACTGCATGTCCTAGTTGTTGTATATTTTGTAATCAAAGTGGGCTTGGTCAACTTAGTAATCAAAATAGTGGATATGTAGGAGACTTATTTGATGTTACAAATACGGTAAATACACAAATTGCTACAAATGATAGTACTAGTGATGGGCAATTGAAAGCTGATGCATCTATTATTAGTTCTGCAGTACCTTATTTAGATTTAGATGGTACGCAGGATTATACGATGACTCTGTACAAAACCACAACTTTTGGGGGAAGTATAGGAGGATTATCAGCAACAGCTACACAAACAGGACTGGCACTTAATGGTACATCTCCATCACATATATTTACAGGATTAGCTTATGGATATTATGCTGTAAAAGTACAATTAGTTGATTCAGATGAAGTTCATGGATTAGAAGATTGTTATACTGTATTTTATGGTAAAGTCCAAGCATATGTTTGTGATGATCCAAATTCTTCAACTTATAATACAACAGTTCCTATTGATTTAGCAGTTCATGATCCGGCATTATGTACTACTTTAATTGACTGTTGTGAGTTATATAATTTAAACATAGTATACGCCGGATGTGACACAACTTTAACAGCAGATTTAAGATGTGAACCTCGAGCTACTCAGGTTATAGGATATTGGACTTTTAATGGAAGTACTATTTCAGGTAGTGGATTTACACTTATTAATCCAGGAGCTAGTGGATTATCTTTAGTACCTATTAATATAAATGGACCTGGCCTTTATGAAATTCATATTACAGCAAGTTATTCTACTGCTGGTACAGCACCTTATTTATGTAATAAATCTTTAACAATTAATGTTCGTCCTACTGATTTTTTAATATGCGGATGTACAGATCCCCCAGCTTTAAATTATAATATTTTAGCTAATGCAGATTGTATTGGAGTGCAGGGAGGTTCAAATTTTAGTTGTTGTATTTATTGTATATATGGTTGTATGGATCCTACAGCAAATAATTATGACCCATTAGCTACTTGTGATGATGGTTCGTGTACATGGGATATATATGGGTGTACAGATCCATTAGCAACAAACTATAACCCAGCAGCTACGATAGATGATGAAAGTTGTACTTATGCTGCATGTTTAGATCACCATGCTGCTAATTATTTAGAAGATTGTCAAGGAAATCTTGTTCCAAATGCAACAATTAATAATGCCAGTTGTTGTTTTTATCCTTGTACTGATCCCATAACAGGGCAACCATCTAATCCTGCAACTTTAACTGCAGTTACTGTAGATTCTACTGGTACGTGTACTACTCCTATATCTGACGGAACTGCTACTATTACTGTTACTATTAATAGCGGAGCTCCTACTTGGACAATATATTATACAGATGGTGCAGGAACTACATTATATACAGATTCTACAATATATTCTGGAAGTGGATCTGCAACTATTTGGACAGGATTAGCTCCTGGAGTATATAAAGCTATTGTTACTGATTCGTATGGATGTGTTGATGAACTATTATTTGCTGTAAGTTCTTCTCCAATTGATGTAGGATGTACAGATCCAGCAGCAACTAATTATGATCCGAATGCTGATTGTGATGATGGTAGTTGTATATTCTGTGGATGTATGGATCCAATGGCAATTAATTATAATCCAGGTGCAACTTGTGATGATGGAACTTGTATATATCCTGCAATGAGATTAGGAGATTGTATTCCGGCTACAATTGAAGATACTCTTAATAGAATTAGAGCTTGTACATTAAAACGAGGTTCAGAATTTTTAAAAGACATAAAATTAGGTATTAATGAAGACTGTTTTACTCTTAATAAATGGAAATTAATATTAATTGAATATTTATTAGGTAGATATAAGTACGGATTAGATTGTTTATTCAATTGTGAAGATGAAGAAACCCCTGAACCTCCTCCAACATGTGATGAGGATTGGGTTACTGGAGGACCTGTTACAGGAGTAAATGATCAAGCATATGCAGGATCGTCAATTTCAACAGGAGAAGGAACAACTATTACTGATCCTAGTTTATACTTTGTAAGTGGCAATACATTATTTAATGGAGATGTGATAAAGATGCCTAATGGGATTATATATACATTCTGGACACCTTCTCCTGGGGGAAGACAAGCAGGGGGATTAAATCCAGTTGTTTTCCTAGGGACTCCTGGAAAAGAAAAATGGGTTATATGTAATCCAGCATATGAATTAAACATAACAACAACAACTAATTATATAGATAATTTTATTAACTTTGTAAACATATTTTGTGAAGATTGTGATATTGAGACAGATTATGAAGTAACAGGAGGCCAACCGGTTGAACCTACTTATAAGAGAACTTTAGATTTTACACAAAATAATATTACTTTTAATTTTTAAATACAATGGCAGAAATAACAGATTTAGTAACCTTAGCTAAGAATAGTATAGATGATAATGATTTTTTTATAGTATCTAATAGTGTAACTAAAGTAGCTAAAAAAGTAAATGTATCTACTATATTTCCTTCATTTACTACTTTAGGGACAGGAGGAGAGGATATACATATAAGTGTTACAAATAAAAATCAATTAAACTTCAAAGGAATAAAAAGTGGAGATACAGATTTATTAACTGTAGCTACTACTTCAAATAATATAGTATTAACAGCTTTAGAAGCTGGAATAGATCTTAGTTTATGTAATAATACAACTTCAGGATTTTTAGCTGAAATAGATTTTACTGGTACAGTTACAGGAGAAAATGCTGTTACAAATGGAGGGACTGGATTAAGTACGATAGCGAAAGGAGCATTACTTTATGCTAGTGCAACTGATACAATTGGTGCTACTACAGCAATGTCTACTAATGGACAATTACTTATTGGTAATGCAACTAATGGGTATCCTTCAGTAGCAACTCTTACAGGTGGTGATAATGTAACAATTACTAATACTGCAGGAGCTATTTCGATTGCAGCTAGTTTATCAACAATGTCAGCTAATCTTGATATGGGTCCATCGAGTACATATAATATAGATTTAACAAATGGAAATGGATGGTTATCAGGAGATGGATCAGCTGAAGGATTAACAGTAGATAATGATGGAAAAGTATTCATAGGACAAAGTACTCCTACAGCAGCATTTTCTGAATCTCTTACTATAAAAGGGAATCTTAGATTTACAGAAGCAGCTACTGTTAAACCTACTGCAACAACAAGTGGTACAGCAGGTGTAGATTTAACAATAGAAGGAGGAAGTAGTGATTCGGGAGCTGCTGGTGATTTAACTCTTAAAGCAGGTACAGCAGCCAGTGGAGCTGGAAATGGTGGAGATTTAACTTTATATGGGGGTAGTGAGGCAGGTGGTACAGCAGGATCTATTAAGAATTATGTGTATGATGGTGGTGATTCTGCAGTACAAGCTTTAACAGTAAATGGTAGTAGTGCAACTCCAAATGTAACTGTAAATGCAGGTAATTTAGTAATTACTTCAGCAACTAAAGGTATTATACATACTAATAGTTTAACAGTTACACAAGCTACAGATCATACAACTGGAGTAACAATTAATGCAACATCAGGTGTAATTACACTTGCTGCAGTTGCTTTAGCTGCTACAACAAATGCAGAATTTACAGTAACTAATAGTACAGTACAGACAGATTCAGTAATTCTTGTTACAATGCAAGATGAAAATACTGTAGATAATAAACAACTTGCATGTGCTATTCACACAGTTGCTAATGGTAGTTTTAAAATTAGTATCGTAAATCCACATTCTGCTACTAGTACAAGTGCAACAGCAAGTAAGATTCACTTTTTAGTGATCAACAATAGTTAATATTAACCAAATATATATAGAAAAATGACAACAATTAATGGAACCAAACAAGAGTTTGTAGATTTAATCAATGGATTATTTGCAGCTCAAGAAGTAGAAGGCAAAGATTTTGCTTTAGCAGTTAGTAAAAATATTTCTATTCTTCGAGAAGAATTAAAAGAAATTGAACAGCAAAGTACTCCTCCGGAAGAGTTTTTAGTAATAGCTCGAGAGGTAAATCAGATTGCGCAAGAAGATAAAGAAGGAGCTGAAAAGAAAATTGCTCAATTAGAAAAAGATAATGAAAAGATAGTAACTGCTAGAAGGATGCAATTAGCTAATATACAATTAACTTTAAAGGATGAGATATCTGTAGAACTTTATATGATATCTAAAGATAGTTTACCAGAAAATATTACAGCTAAACATATTAATCAGTTAGAAAAAATTATAGAATGACAAAAGGAAAAGAGTGCACGCACACAGATATAGTAAAAGAAATAACAATAATGGAACATAGAATGAACAGTATGGAAGATAAATTAGATAAAGTAGTTGAAAAATTAGATATGCTAACTGAAAAAGTACTAGATCCTGATATTGGAGTAACAGCTAGAGTTAATAGAAATACTTCTACAAGAAAAATGATTGTGAGAGCTCTTTGGGTTATTTATGCTGCAACTATTGGATTAATGATTAAAATGTTTACTTCATAAATATGCCTAAAGAATTAAATGAACATACTGGATTTCATATAAGTATAAAAACACTTATAGGTATTAGTGCTGCTATGGCAACGGTTATAAGTATGTGGTTCATACTTCAAGGTGATATAAATGATGCCAAAGAATTACCAAAACCAGATGTAACAAGAATAGAGTTTGATATGAAAGATGAATTAATACGTCAAACTATTATGAATACTCTGGAAGATGTTAAGGAAATTAAAGAAGATTTAAAACGTATGGAAGATAAAATAGATAACTTAAGATGAAAGATCCAATTTTGAAAATATTTGGAACTTATCTAATTGTATTATTTCTACTACTATTAATGTCTGGAAATGCTCTTGGACAAACAAAATTCTGTAAACAAGATATTTGCGTTGTAGAGTTTAATGCTTATTGGAATAAAGGTAATAGTGTGGTTTGGTTAGATAGTTTAGAAAATTGTGGAGTAACGAGAATACTTATATCAGATAAACAAATGCTAGCAGATATGCAAAAGAAATATAAGATACAAAATGTGCCAACAATAATAATTTTTAAAGAAGAAGAAGTTGAAAGATTTCAAGCTTGTTTAAGATTTAAAATAGGAGTCAAACTAGAAGAGGTGCAGAATCTTATTAATACAATATCAGATTAGAAGAAAATAAATGCCGTATACTAACACAAATATAAATGATAAAGGACAAGTAGGAATAAAGAAATTTGGTATTGATCCTGCAGGTGGCTCTCCTGCACCTCCTGTAACTTCATTTATTTTTACTATAGATACCACCAATGCGGGTTCAGCAGCAGATACATTCGTATTGCCTTTAGTATTGGATGGTGTTATTAATTTTGAGGCTCATTGGGGAGATGGTGATATGGATGTTATTACTGCTTGGAATCAAGCAGAAGTAAGTCATACTTATA
>PVBE010832448.1_pt1 | contig 35676 bp, 37 predicted proteins | sample 1631181 | NCBI WGS metagenome assembly PVBE01 (sample SAMN08397723, study PRJNA350692) | Marine metagenome, whole genome shotgun sequencing project. | isolation source: water | place: Pacific Ocean | collected 2012-04
GGTCAATCCGATTCTTGCCAACCCTTCGTCTCCGAACGCCATCACAAAGTCAGCCGGAATATTGAGAAGGTTCGATACGATCATGGCAAGTACGATGGGCCCCACTCGATGAGCGGCCTGGAGATAGGCTCGAATGGAAACGAAGACCATAAGAGGGATGAGTTCGGGAAGGCGTGCAAAAACATATTCCCCGGTCTTTTTCGCAAGGGGGGCGGAGACTCCGAATGGCTCGAGGAAGGCGTGGAGGAGAAAGATGATTCCCGCTGCGGGAAGCGTAAGCAGGAGGCCGGTCCAGACTCCCTGCCACATTGTTTTGCGTGCCTGGCGGGGATGGCCCGCTCCAAAGGTTTGAGATAAGATCGGGTCCACCCCCAGGACAATCCCAATGCCGATAATGGATCCTACCATGAAGAGGGTGGTGCCGAGGCCGGTCGCTCCGAGAGAAAGGGTGTCGATTCTTCCGGCAATGGCGGTGTCGACCACGCCCCGAAATTGATTTCCCAGGTTTACCAGGATAATCGGGAGGGCGAGGCGAAGAAGAGGGCGAAGTTCTTGTTCTGCTGTGGTCTTCATCGAATACATTATTGAACCAGATTGGACGGAAGATGTTCACGAAATCCTTCGGAAATGGAAGAATAACGCCTCACTTGAAAAGGAAAGGAAAATTAAGATGCGTCTGACCGCTCTTCTACTTTTGTTCGCACTTTCTTCCTGTCGAACGCTTGTTCTTCCACCCCCGGAAAATCCGGTCCTCCCTTTGATGGAAAATCGGGATCAGGTAGACCAATACGTCTCTTCAAAATTTTTAGAGATGGGGATGGAATCCTCGACACAGGAATATGAGGTGCACGGACTTGTTGTTCGTAATGCCATTGGCGTTCTTGAAGGGGATGAAAGAGTTCTGATTATTGGGGCTCACCATGACCGCGTGGAAGGGTCTCCGGGAGCGGATGACAATGCATCGGGAGTAGCGGTCCTTCTCGAAGTAGCCAATCGGCTTCGTTTGAACCCGGTCAAACCCACCCTTGTCTTTATCGCTTTCGGGGGGGAAGAGATGGGAACTCTGGGTTCCATCTATTACAGCCGGAATCCCGTTCTCCCTCTCGATCGTTCGGTAGCGATGATCAATATGGATATGGTGGGGCGGTTGAGAAAGACCCTTGCGGTGATCGGAGTCGATACGGCAGAGGAATGGCATGGTCATCTTGATCGTGCGGCTCTTCCTGGTCTTCCTCTCAAAAGGGGGAAGGGCGGGGTCGGTCCAAGCGATCATACCCCCTTCTATCTGGCCGGGATTCCGGTTCTTCATTTGTTGACCGGTGCGCATTCCGATTACCACAAGTCGACCGATACGGCGGACAAGTTGAATGTTCATGGGATGTTCCGAATTGCGGACTTTGTCGAAAACCTTGTCCGTGAAATTGCGAACGGGGATGGGTTGACGTATCAGAAGTCTTCCGTACAGGTTCGTCCCGCAGGAGGTCCTGTCCCGAAAGCGAATCGTCCTTACCTTGGAGTGATTCCCGATTATACGTTTGATGGGGAAGGGGTTCTCCTTCAGGGAACCAATCCAGGGAGTCCCGCGGAATCGGCCGGTTTTCAGGAAGGGGATCTGGTCCTCTCTTTTGACGGAACGGAGGTTCCCGACATTCAAGTCTATTCCAAACTCTTTTTCGCAACGCATCCTGGAGATCAGTTGGTGGTTACCGTTCTCCGGGAAGGGAAGCGGGTGAACATTTCCGTGACGATCGGGACGAGACCGAAATGACCTGCGTACAAAAACAGGGGAGCTTTAGCGGTCTTTTTCGAGTTGTCGGTAGATTTTTTTGAGCCGTCTTCTCCGGGTAGCTTCCCAAACATCGTAGAAGATCAGGATTATCAGGAATATTCCAGAGAGGATGGTCCCGATTATTAGCCATTTCGAGATGAGCTCTTCTTTCACCTTTTGGGTCGGTTTGGCATCATTCTGAAGATCATTGGCTTGCTCGGTTCCGAGGCCCCACATGTCTTGTTGAGGGGAGTCGGTATCGGGAGCGGCTTCGGTATTCCAGATCAACCCTGCGATCAGCAAAGTGAAAAAGAAGGGTATCGGAACGATCAGATATTTTTTCATGTCACCACACTAGGGTGAATTTTACTCCTTATTCTTAAAAAATTGAGGACATCTTATAGCGAATCGGGTAAAAGAGCCTTCCGATGCTCTGGATTTTGCTTCTGGTTGGAGTTTTTCTACTCCTTCTCAACGCGTTTTTCGTGTTGGTTGAGTTTGCCCTCGTTCAGATGCGAGCCTCTCGTGTCGAGGAACTGATCGACCAGGGGCACCCAAATGCGACGCTGGTGAAGCATATTCAGGCTCACCTCGACCAATACCTTTCCGTTTGTCAGCTTGGGATCACTTGTGCCAGTATCGGCCTTGGGTTTGTTGGCGAGCCTGCCTTTGTTCAGTTACTGGAGCCCACTCTGGAGTGGACGGGTGCAGGAAAAGCACTCGCTCATACCATTGCGATCACCTTTGGTTATGTAGTGGTTTCGTTTCTTCATATCTGGCTTGGCGAACAGGTCCCGAAGATGTTTGCCATTCGTCGGGCCGATTCCATGTCCCTTGCGACCGCCCGGCCGATGGTCTTTTTTCACAAGGTTTTCTACCTCCCGCTCTTGGTGCTCAATGGTGCGACCAACTTTGTGCTGCGTCTTCTTGGGGTGCCTCAGGTGGGGAAGGATCCGCATCATACCGAAGATGAACTGAAAATTATTCTCCAGCAATCTCAGTCGCGCGGACTTATGTCTTTCCGACGTCTTCTCCTGGTGGAAAATGTCTTTGATCTTGGAGACTTGACGGTTCGGGATGCCATGAAAGCGCGAGAGGGCGTGAAGAGCATCGCAGAGGGAGTCAGTTGGGCGGAGAATCTCGTGCGCATACGGGAATCCCGTTATTCCCGGTATCCTCTTGTTGATTCTTCTGGGGAGCCTGTCGGGATCATTCATGTGAAAGATCTTCTCTATGGGAATAATGAAGAGATTGCAGAAGAAGATGTAAAGCAGTTGATTCGCCCCTTTGCGACAACCTATGAAGATACCCCTTTGGAGAACCTCCTTGCCGAACTTCAGGGGATGCGCCGCCATGTTGCCATTGTCCGGAACCAGGATGGGAAGTGGACCGGCTTCATCTCATTAGAAGATATTATTGAGGAGATCGTGGGGGCGATTGAGGATGAGTTTGAGTCGGAGCCTCCCCTCTTCCTGGCGGATTCGCTTACGGAGAAAAGAGTGATCCTTGGGATCGAGGCGGATAGTATCCTAAAAGCGATTTCGGAGGTTATTACGAAGCTTCCTGCGGAGGAACTTCCTTTCCCCGCTGCGAAAGTTCAGAAAGCGGTGCAAGAGCGCGAGCGGTTGATGAGTACTTATCTGGGTCGTGGGTTGGCCGTTCCTCATGCCCGTCTGGAAGGACTTGAGAAACCGGTACTGATTTTCGCTCGTTCCGATCAGGGTATTCCGATTGAAGGGTGGGAAGAGAAGGCTCATCTTCTCTTTATCATCCTGACTCCAGCGGAGAATCCCCGCATTCAGGCCCGTCTCCTGGCTCGAATTGGAGGGCTTATGGAGAGTGAATTTGTTGTCGAAAGGCTCGAGGAGTCCCAATCCGCACAGGATATCCTCGACGCGATCAAGGCGGGAGATCCCGTCTCTTTGGGGTAAAATTGCCTTTATTTGACCTTAAAAGGCTCTTAACACAATTGACACCTCTTCAGGGGTGTGGCTTCTTAAAAGGTACTAAATTAGTCCACTTTCGGTTATAATCTCCTCCATGTTTCGAATTACACGTTTAACTGACTATGGAATCGTGCTTTTGACGCATTTTGCGGCCAAAGCAGAGAAATCGATTCTGAATGCTCGGGAACTCTCTACCGAGACCGGGATCCCTTTGCCCACAGTCAGTAAAGTTCTCAAAACCCTCGCTCATTCCGGGCTTTTGGAGACGCATCGTGGAATTAAGGGGGGCTTTCACCTCACTCGTCCCACCTCTGAGATAACGGTGGCCGAGATGATCAGTTCTCTCGAGGGGCCGATTGCGATGACCGAGTGCGGGGGACATGAAGATGGCATTTGTGACATGGAGAGTCTCTGTGTTGTGCGCGATAAGTGGAAGAAAATCAATGATGCGGTCATTCATGCCTTGAAAGGGGTGACTCTGGCCGATTTGACCGATTCGGATTGGTCCCCGGTAATCTTAAAGGGGGCGCTTTCCGAAATGGACGGGAGAAAATAATGGAGTCTTCTGATCCAATACAGGACCTGGCTCAGAGCGAATACAAGTACGGGTTCGTGACCGAAATCGAATCGGAGACGATCGCGAAGGGGCTGAGTGAAGATGTGGTCCGGTTGATCTCTTCGAAAAAGAAGGAGCCGGAGTGGCTTCTCGAGTGGCGGTTGAAGGCATATCGTCACTGGAAGACGATGAAGGAGCCTCGTTGGGCGAAGCTTCGGTATCCAGAGATCAATTATCAGGATATTCACTATTACTCCGCTCCGAAAATCAAAGAGGCACCAAAAAGTCTCGATGAGATCGATCCCGAATTACTGGAGACCTATAAGAAGCTGGGGATTCCGCTCCAGGAACAGGAGCGTCTTTCGGGGATCGCCGTCGATGCGGTCTTTGACAGTGTCTCCGTTGCGACGACCTTCAAGGGGAAGCTGGAGAAGATGGGAATCATCTTCTGTTCCTTTTCCGAAGCGGTTCTGACCCATCCTGAGATTGTGCGTAAATGGCTCGGTACGGTCGTGCCTGCGCAGGATAATTTCTTTTCGGCGCTCAATTCCGCCGTCTTCAGTGATGGTTCGTTCTGCTATATTCCGAAGGGCGTCCGATGCCCGATGGAACTATCGACCTATTTTCGCATCAATCAGGCGGATACCGGCCAGTTTGAACGGACTCTTCTCATTGCTGAGGAAGGGAGTCAGGTTAGCTATCTGGAAGGGTGCACCGCTCCGAGACGCGATACCAATCAACTTCATGCGGCGGTGGTTGAACTGATCGCCCTGGATGATGCCACGATTAAATATTCAACCGTTCAGAACTGGTATCCGGGGGACAAGGACGGAAAGGGCGGGATCTTCAACTTTGTGACCAAGCGGGGGCGGTGTAAGGGAAAGAATTCCCGAATTACATGGACCCAGGTGGAGACCGGTTCGGCGATTACCTGGAAATATCCGAGTTGTATTCTTCAGGGAGAGAATTCGAGTGGTGAGTTCTACTCTGTGGCGGTGGTGAACAACTGGCAGCAGGCGGACACGGGAACCAAAATGATTCATATCGGGAAGAATACCAGGAGTACGATCATCTCAAAGGGAATCTCCGCGGGTCATGGAGAGAATACCTATCGAGGCAGCGTTCAGATTCTTCCTTCCGCGAAAAACGCCCGAAACTATTCCCAATGTGATTCGCTTCTGCTTGGAGATCAGTGTGGTGCACACACCTTTCCGTATCTCGATGTGCAGAATCCCTCCGGGCAGGTCGAACATGAAGCGTCTACATCGAAAATCGGGGAAGATCAGCTTTTCTACTGCCGGCAGCGGGGTCTCTCGACCGAAGATGCCGTAAATATGATTGTGAACGGCTTCTGTAAAAAGGTGTTCCGGAAACTTCCGATGGAGTTTGCCGTCGAAGCCCAGAAACTACTCAATGTCAGTCTCGAAGGGAGTGTCGGGTAATGCTCGAAATTAAAGACCTGCACGTGAAGGCGGGCGACAAAGAAATTTTACGAGGGCTCACCCTCACGATTCAACCGGGGGAAGTTCATGCCATTATGGGGCCGAATGGGTCGGGAAAAAGCACCCTTGCGCATGTTCTTGCCGGGCGGGATGGATATACGATCACAAAGGGATCGGCGATCTACGAGGGGAAAGATCTGCTCGATATGGAACCGGAGAAGCGTGCGTGTGAAGGGGTTTTTCTCGCGTTTCAATATCCGGTCGAAATTCCGGGCGTGGGGAACACTTACTTCCTCAAAAGCGCTCTGAACGCGATCCGGAAGTATCGGGGGGAGAAGGAGTACGATGCGCACGACTTCCTGAAACTCGTGAAAGAAAAAGCAAAGGTCGTTCAGATCCCGGAACCGTTACTGAACCGTCCTGTGAACGAAGATTTCTCCGGTGGGGAAAAGAAACGGAATGAGATCCTCCAGATGGCGGTTCTCAGCCCGAAGTTGGCCATCCTTGATGAGACCGATTCCGGCCTCGATATTGATGCCTTGCGTATTGTTGCCGACGGGATTAATCAACTGCGCTCACCGGACCGCTCCATGTTGATGATTACCCACTATCAACGTCTGCTCGATTACGTTGTTCCGGATCGGGTGCATGTTCTCGCAGAAGGCCGGTTGGTCAAGTCCGGTGGCAAGGAACTCGCCCTTGAGCTCGAAGAGAAGGGATACAGCTGGACCAAGGTCCGGGAAAAGAAAGAGGTCGTTTCGTGACGGTGGTTTTGGATAAACTTGAACCTCTTCGAATCGAATTCGAACGAATCTCGGCCTCTCTGCCTGGAAATCTGGAAAGGAGGAAGAGAGCGCTCGATTATTTTCTTTCCGTTGGGTTCCCTTCTTCGCGGCAGGAACGGTGGCGATTTACCGATGTCGGGGAACTGGAAGAGAAGAGTTATTCCACTCCGACTGCGAAAGCGGACCTTTCGCCCCTTCGTGGTATGACCGAGGGAACCCTCCGTAATTGTCAGCTTACTTTTGTCGATGGTCGGTTTGTCTCTGAATTGAGTCATGGCGCCCTTCCCGAGGGGGTTACGATCAGCCCTCTTTCTCAACTAAGCGGGGAGGATCGACAGATCGTTGACGAAAAAGCAGGAAAAATTGCTTCCTGGGACGAAAACTCTTTTGTCGCTTTGAATAGTGCCTTCTGGTCCGATGGCGCCTTTGTTCAAGTGGGGAAGGGGGTTGTTCTGGAAAAGCCGATTCACCTTCTCTTTCTCTCTTCCTGCCGGAGTGAGCCGTTTGTGACGCATCCCCGGATCCTGATTCATGCGGAGGCGGGAGCTCAGGCGAAAATCGTAGAAAGCTTTCTTGGTGCGGCAGGGTCTGAATCCCTGACGAATTCGGTTACCGAAGTCTACCTGGATGCGAACGCGACGGTCGATCTTTACAAATTGGAGCGGGAGAGTCGCCAGGGCTTTCATATGGACTCTCTTCAGGTTCACCAGGACCGGTCGAGTCGCTTTGAGTCTCATGTCTATTCTTTCGGGGCCGGTCTTTCCCGGAATGATCTTGGGGTCATTCTCGATGGGGAAGGGGCGGAATGCTCTCTAAACGGTCTGTATGAAGCAACCGGAGATCAGCATGTGGATCATCATACGACGATCGATCACGCGAAACCGAAGACAACCAGTCATGAGCTCTATAAGGGGATTCTGGATGGGAAGTCCCGCGGGGTCTTTGATGGCCGTGTCATCGTGCGGCCGGAAGCTCAGAAGATCTCTTCCAGCCAGACGAATCGAAATCTTGTTCTGTCCGATCATGCCCTTGTCCGGACCAAGCCGGAACTGCAAATCTCTGCCGATGATGTGAAATGTAAACATGGAGCGACCATTGGGCAACTCGATGAGGATATGCTTTTCTATCTCCGATCTCGCGGGATTCCGTACGAGGAAGCGAAACGGCTTCTCATTCATGCCTTTGCATGTGAGATTGTCGATCAAGCCAAAGTCGGCGCGATTCGGGCTCAGGTCGGGGGATGCCTTCCCATGATGGAGGGGGGGCTGTAATGAGCCTCGCGATGGATACGTCTTCCGGCTATCACGTGGAGCAACTCCGAAAAGAATTCCCGATTCTCGATACCCGGGTGCGCGGAAAGAAGTTGGTCTACCTCGACAATGCCGCGACAACGCAAAAGCCTCGTGAGGTGATTGAAGCGGTCCGTGCCTATTACGAAGAGCAAAACTCCAATATTCACCGGGGGGTTCACCATCTGAGTGAGGTGGCGACCCGGGCGTACGAACTTACGCGCAAGAAAGTTGCTTCTTTCTTGAATGCGGCCGACGTGAACGAAATCGTCTTTGTTCGGGGAGCAACGGAGGGGATCAACCTGGTTGCCTCCACCTATGGCCGTACTCATGTCGGTGCCGGGGACGAGGTTCTCATTACAGAGATGGAGCACCACTCGAATATTGTTCCCTGGCAGATGCTTTGTGATGAAAAAGGAGCGACTCTTCGTGTGGCTCCGATGAATGATCGCGGAGAATTGATCGTGGAAGAATTTCAAAATCTTCTCGGTCCTCGCACAAAAATCGTGGCCCTTTCTCATATGTCGAATGCCCTTGGAACCATCAATCCAGTTCGGGAACTGATTGCGATGGCTCATGAGAAAAACATTCCTGTTCTCGTAGATGGGGCCCAGGCGGTCCCGCATCTCGGTGCAGATGTTCAGGCGCTCGATTGTGACTTCTATGTATTTTCCAGTCACAAGATGTATGGGCCGACCGGGGTGGGCGGTTTGTACGGAAAAAAAGCGCTCCTCGAAGCGATGCCTCCCTGGCAGGGGGGTGGGGAGATGATTCTCTCTGTGAACTTTGAAAAGACCGTTTATAACCATGTTCCACATAAGTTCGAAGCGGGAACCCCCCATATTGAAGGGGTCTGTTCTCTCGGTACCGCGATCGATTTTCTCGAAAAAGTAGGTCTTTCCAAGATTGCGGCGCATGAGGCGGATCTTCTGCAATATGGAACGGAGGCTTTGAGCGCGATCGAAGGCCTTACCATCCGCGGGACGGCGGAAAACCGGGCGGGCGTAATCTCCTTCACGTTGGAGGGGATTCATCCTCATGATGTGGGTACGATTCTGGATCAAGAGGGAATTGCGATTCGCACGGGACATCATTGCGCACAGCCGGTGATGGAGCATTTCGGAATTCCGGCAACGGTTCGGGCTTCGTTCGGCCTTTATAATACGAAAGAAGAGATCGACGCCCTTGTTCGCGGTTTGAAGAAGGTGGTCGAGGTGTTTCGGCGATGAATGAATTGAGTGATCTTTACCAGGAGATGATCCTCGATCATAACCGGACCCCGTCGAACTACTGGACCCTTCCCGATCCCGATCACGTTTCCCATGGGGACAACCCTCTCTGTGGTGACAAGGTCGCCCTTTTTCTGAAAATGAATGGGGGTGTGATCGATGATATCCGCTTTCAGGGTGTAGGATGCGCGATCTCTACCGCTTCCGCGTCTCTGATGACCGAAAGTGTGAAAGGGAAAACCCAGGAAGAGGCCATTCGCACGATGGAACAGTTCCGCTCCATGGTGACCGAAGAGGGGGAGGGCGATTATGAAGAACTTGGGAAGCTCGCCGCTTTTTCCGGAGTACGGGATTATCCGGTACGTGTAAAGTGTGCGACTCTGGTATGGCATACGTTTCGCGCTGCGATTGATGGTGGGGCCAGAACGGTCTCTACAGAGTAGAGGAAAAGAACTATGGATTTAATTGCCTTGAAAAAAGAGGTCTCTGCTGTGGAGATCCCCTCGGGAGACAAGATTTCCATTGCGGAAGGGGTGGCGGTCTCTATCCATCAGGTCCTCGGTGGTAATTATACCGTTCAGATCGATGATGGCCGCCTTGCCCGGATTGATGGAAAGGATGCCGATGCCCTCGGAATGGAAGTAGTGGAGGCTCCTGTTTCCTCGGCAGTTCTGGCGGATGAGGCCGATACGGTCGAGTCGGTGACGGAGGATGTCTGGAAGCAACTGAGGACCGTATTTGATCCGGAAATCCCGGTCAATGTGGTGGAGCTGGGGTTGATTTATGAATGTAATGTTGTTCCTGGAGTGGGGGAGAAATTTGACATTGCGATCAAAATGACTCTGACAGCCCCCGGTTGTGGGATGGGGCCTGTTCTTCAGGAGGATGCCCGGTCGAAAGTGGATGGCCTTCCGAGCGTTGACGTTGTTGACGTGGAAGTTGTCTTCGAACCTGCCTGGGAGCCCTCCATGATGACGGAGGCGGCTCGCCTCGAACTCGGAATGTAGTCACTTTTCCTTAAAAATGTCGCCCCGGTTCGTTTCTCGCTTGAAGACCCAATATTTATGTAGTACTATAATAATTGCTGCATTTGTCTGGTGGGCTTTGGGCTTCGGTGAGGTATCCCAGTGGGGGTTTTTATGTCCGCACGCATTCTGGTAATTGAAGACGATCCGATGATTCAGAAGTTGGAGCGTCTTCGACTCGAAGAGGAACAGTACGAGGTCTTTACCACGGCGGACCCTGTAGAGGGTCTCGACATCATCGCTCGGGGTGGGATTGATCTCGTTGTACTGGATCTGAATCTTCCGAAAATGGATGGTTTCGATGTGATCACCCGATTGCGGGAACAGGAGATCTCCGATGGGATTCCTGTGATCCTTGTCAGTGGCCGGGATGATCATCAGGACCGAATCCGGGGCTTGTCCCTTGGGGCGGTTGAGTTTATCGGAAAGCCGTTCCAGATTCAGGATCTTCTCTCGAAGGTCAAGGAGGTTCTGATCTCTTCTCACGCGTAACAGAAGCGGGAAGGGATTATTGTACCATCCGTTTCTTCATGGCTCGGGGAACGAGCCAGAGAAGGAGAAGTGTGACGGTGCAAATCCACCCAAGACTCATTCCCTCTGCTCCTCCAAACTGCCCGCTTGCAAGTCCCCGAACGAGTCTCACGCAGTGGTAGAGTGGGGTGGCCCATGCAATTGAATCTCCATGGGGGAACCGGTCTACCGGGAAGAAGATTCCTGAGAAGAGAAAGAGGGGCGTCAGCCACAGGGTGTAGTAGTACGAGTAGAGATCGATCACTTTCACCTTCGCCGTAAAGAGTTGGCCAATGAGAGCGAAGAGGGTTCCCACAATAGCCAGAGCGATTGGCAATAAGAGAGGCGTCCATCCCACGAGAATGGGATATCCTGCGATGGTGAATCCCACCAGGATCAGAAGAAATGCGATGCCGTAGATCAAGGCTCTTGTGATTGCCCAGAGAAGTTCTCCGAAGGCGATATCCTGCAGTTGGACCGGAGTGGAGAGATACGCCTGATATACCTTTGCAAAGTTCATCTTTACGAACATGTTGTAGGTCGTTTCAAAGGAAGCTCCGTTCATCGCGGCGCCTGCGAGGAGACCGGGTGCGATGAAAACGAGGTAGGCCTGGCCATCAATCCCCTTCTCCATATAAAATCCGAGCCCGACACCCATTCCGAGCAGGTAGAGAAGCGGTTCGAAAAAATTGGGGAGGAGGTTCGTCATCCAGGTGTGCCGGTAGACGGTGACATTGCGCATCCATACCGCAATCGAGAGCCTCAGGTCGATATCACCCGGCAACTTCATCTTTCTGACCCTCCAAAGCGCGCCCGGTGATCCGGAGGAAAACATCCTCCAATGTGGAGCGACGCAGGAGAGTTCTCCGGTCCGGCAGGGTCTGTGCTGCCTGGGTAATCAGTTCTTCCCCATGATTGGTATACAGAAGGAGGCGATCGGCCAGTTCTTCCGACCGGGACACCTTTTCCTGAAGGGATCGGGCTTCCGGGGGGACCGTCCCATCCCCCTCCATCCGTATTTCTACGACATGGGAAGGGGCATGTTCTGCAATCAGACCGGAAGGGGTTCCCTGGGCGACAATCTTCCCCTGGTCGATGATGACGAGGCGGTCGCAAAGCTGTTCTGCTTCATCCATGTAGTGGGTGGTCAGAAGAAGGGTCGCCTGCTTTCTTTTTAGTGCGTAGAGTCTTTCCCAGAGGACATGTCTTCCCTGGGGATCGAGACCGGTGGTCGGTTCGTCCAGAACAATGATCTCGGGAGTTCCGAGAAGTCCCCGTGCGATCTGGGTCCGTCTCCGTTCTCCTCCGGAAAGAGTAAGGACTTTGTTCTTTTCCTTTTCTCCGAGGTGGAGGAAGTGGAGAAGTTCTTCGACCCGGGTAGAGGCTTCTGTTTTCTTGAGGCCATAGAAGCGGGCGAACACTTCCAGGTTTTCCCGTACCGAGAGTTCCTGATCGAGATTGTCCTCCTGGGGAACAACGCCCACTTTCTCCTTGATTTTACGATCATTCGTTCCCGATCCGACCTCCATTCCCAGGATCGTGAGGGTTCCGTCTCCGATGGGGGAGGCCCGGTAGATCATCTTCATGGTCGTCGTTTTTCCCGCACCGTTGGGGCCGAGGAATCCGAAGCATTCGCCTCTTTCGACCTTGAAGTCGATCCCATCGACAGCGACAAAATTGCCATACTTTTTTCGAAGGGAGCGGGCTTCGATTGCGATCATCTCTTTTCCAGAAGAAATGCGACGGAAAAGGGAAGGAGTCTGTATCGTTCGAACTGCTCTTTACTCATCTCCGTCGGGGCAGGAGGCTCCACGACCGGTTCCCGGAAATCAGTAACCACAAATCCTGATGAGAGAAACGTTTTCCAGTAGAGAGAGAGGGACCGATGGTAGCTGATAAAAGGGGTGGAGAAGGGGCCCCATTCTCCCTCCCTCTCGCGCTCTTCAAAATAGGAGAAATCCCATCGGTATCGAACGGAGCCTTCTTCGACCGATTCCGGTCCTCGTGGGTCGGAGAAGCAGGGATGGCTGAAGACCGCCACCATTTTTCCCCGGGGACGAAGGACTCGATGAGATTCGGAAACCGCATTCTCCAGGTCGGGGAGGTCCATCAGGACATAATTGGATACCACCAGGTCGATCGATTCCGGCTGAATGGTTTCCAGTTTGGATGCGGAATCGACGCGGAAATCGATATGAAATGGGTTCTCTCCGGCACGCTGCCGTGCAATGTCGATCATCTTTGCGGAGAAATCGATACCGATAACATGGGCTCCCTTTTCTGCCATCTGGAGAGAGAGGTAGCCCGTTCCACATCCGGAATCCAGAACGGTGTGTCCTTCGATCTTCCCGGCGAGTTCCCAGAGAATCGGATCGGATTGGAATCGTCGGTTCTGGTCGCCTTCTTCCCCAATCCAACTGTCCCACTCCTGGGCTTTTTTTCCCCAGAGTTCCTTCGTGGAGTAAGGAATCTTCTTGTCACTTTTCATCATTTGCGTTCCGGCAAAGAGTATGACCCGCGTGACATGTCGGGTCAATGCCCCGAAGGAATTGTCCAGAACTCTTCCTTGGGGTATGCTATCGAGCAGCATGGATACAACACGCCGTATTGAGAATCAAGCCCAGGCGATCTCCTCCATTATATCCAATGGGAGCCGGAAGGATGTGGAAGCCTTTCTTGCGGCCCTCCACCCCTGGGATGCGGCACAGGTAGTTTTGAAACTTCCCATCGAAGAGCAGAAGCAGATTCTGACCCTCATCCGTCCAGAGAAAGCGGCGGACGTTGTAGAAGAGATGCCCGATTTGAAGGCCGCAGAGGTGATCGCGGAACTCTCCCCGGAAGAGGGTGCCGACATTGTGGAAGAGATGGATTCGGATGAGGCGGCCGATCTTCTACAGGACCTTGAGGAAGAGAAGAAAGAGAAGATTCTTGAGGAGATGGAACCGGAAGAGCGGGCGGAAGCGGAGGAACTTCTTTCGTATGCAGAGGAGACCGCCGGCGGCATCATGAAGAAGGAGTTTATCTCCTTCCCGCAAGACAAGAATGTGGTCGATGTCATCCGTGTGCTTCGGATGGGGGTGGATGAGTATCGGCAGTACCCAATCCTTTATCTGTACGTTGTCGATGACGATCAACGGCTTGTGGGGGTTGTTCCTCTTCGAGATCTGATTCTTCGTCCGGGGGATGTCACTCTCGAATCCTGTATGGTGAAAAATCCTGTCAGTGTTCCCGTGGATATGGATCAGGAAGAAGTGGGGCGTATCTTTGAGCAGCATCACTATCTTGCGGTTCCTGTTCTCGATCCAGATCGGCGTATGATTGGGGTGGTTACGCAAGACGATGCTTTGAAAATCGTGGAGCAGGAGGCCAGCGAGGATTTGCTCAAGTTTTCGGGTATCGTCGGTGGGGAAGAGACTCGGGACATGCCCTTTCTCCGCCGTTCCAGTCGCCGGCTTGCCTGGCTCAGTGTAAACATTCTTCTCAATCTTGTCGCGGCCAGTATTATCTGGGCGCATGAGGATACGATTATGGCGGTGATCGGGATCGCCATGTTTCTCCCGATCATCTCTGATATGAGCGGGTGCTCCGGAAACCAGGCGATTGCGGTCTCCATCCGCGAGCTCGCGATGGATTTGATTGCTCCCAGAGATTTTCTCCGAATCTGGTGGAAGGAGGCGAGTGTCGGGCTTCTGAACGGTTTTGTCCTGGGGGCTCAATTGGGAGGGATTGCCTATCTTTGGAAAGGCCGGCTCGATCTCGCCCTTGTTGTTGGCCTCGCTCTCTGGTTAAACACCATCCTTTCTCTCACGATTGGGAGTCTGGTCCCTCTTCTTCTAAAGAAGATGAAAAAGGACCCGGCTTTGGCATCGGCGCCAATTTTGACAACGCTGACAGACCTCTGTGGATTTTACCTTGTGTTGACTCTTGCTGCTGAATTCCTTCAATAAGGGGTTTTCTTTCATGAACATGGTTCTCCCTCTTCTTCTTCTCTTTGTTTCCGGGAACCAGGACGAAGCGGCCATTCAACAGAGGGTGTACGAATCACAAGAAGCGGGGATGATTCATCACGATTACGACGCCTATATGTCGATTTGGGCGAAGGAGGCCACCATTGTTGGCGGTCGGGGGGCGGGTTCGGATTCCCACGATATTACGCTTTCTCGAGACCAATTTTCGATGGTACGCCGGCTTCAATATTCCGTCCGCCCCGATCCCAAACGGCGTCTGGTGTGGACCAACCCCCAAGTGAAGATGGAAGGAAATCGGGCGACCCTTTCTGTTGATGTGACCGTCTCTTCCCCGGGAGGGTGGGAGAAGGTGTCGGAGCTCTATTCTCTTGAAAAGAGGGGGGAGAGTTGGAAGGTGGTCGAGAATCGATGGTGGATGATGGGGTGGAAGTATGGTTCCAATGAATCTATTTTCTCCGGGGAAAAGTGGAAGGAATTGGATCAGGTTGTGCAACAGGAAAGAGAGCGAGGAGAGTCCCTGGAACTCGTTCGTGCTTTTACAGCGGCATTTCGTCTGAAAGAAGCGTGGGAACTTTTGGATCGTCTCTGTCTTTCGATTCCCCGAGATGCCGGAGTATGGATCGAGCGTGGATATCTGGGGATGCGAATTGGAAAAGGAAAGGACGCTCTTTCTTCTTTCCAAAAGGCGCGAGGCCTGGACCCCTCTGTATCCCTTCCCAAATACGCCAAATAAGCCTCACTGGATATTATTCGTAACCCTTCAATATTTTGGTTTATTGTTCCATGGTAAGAAAAAGATATTGCAGGATATCCATGGAAAATTGTGGTCATCAATAGGCGGGGAAGTACAATTTCCGAAGGTTCCTTGTCTGTTATTTTAGAGAAAGAGATTCATGGCGAAAAAACCGAGAAGTAAAAGAACCGCGACTCTGATCCAAGAGCAAAAACGTCTCGTGAAAGTCCTCAAAGCGGAGGGGGAAGTTTACTTGAACGACAAATTGATCGCTCGCTCCTCAAAGATTCATGGGACCGGTGTTTTTGCGCGAACGGATCTCAAAAAAGGAACCTCGTTGATCGAATATGTTGGGGAAAAGGTTGGGAAACGAGAAGCCGAGCGCCGTTCCGATTTAGGCCGGTCTGTATACTTGTTTGAATTGAACAAGCGGGTCGATATTGATGGTTCGATTGGCGGAAACGGCGCTCAATGGATTAATCATAGTTGTGAGCCGAATGCGGAATCTGAGCTCGATGGTAATTCCATGATGATCGTGACCACACGTCCGGTGAAAAAAGGGAAAGAACTCTCCTACGACTATCAGTTTGATGATGACGATTACAAGGACCACATCTGCCGATGTGGAGCCAAATCGTGCCGTGGGTATATCATCAATCTGAAATCGTGGAAGAAAGTCCTGCGTCGGCGCGAACGAGAAGCCAAGAAAAAGAAATCGTCTCGAAAATAGTTCTTACGGCTTCGTTTCGAGGTTTTCCAGGGGAAGTCCCCGGAAGGTTTCTTCGGTCTCTTCCGTTCTTATCACGAACCGTTCCAGGAGATTTCCCGAGAAGTTTACCCTGTCCTTGAGGGCAATAATCTGGCCATCTTCTAACGAACGGTACGCCTTTCCTCCCCGGAAACTTCGCCAAAGATTGAGGTCTGCAGGATAAAACTCGAGGATCTCTACTTCTTTCCCATCGACGGTATCGGTCCCAAGAACTTCCACCTCCCAGGCGATATCTCCCGGCATGATTCTCTTCTTTAGTGCGGGGAGGGAAGGAAGAACTGATTTCTCGGGAAGTTCCGAGACTATTATTTTCGGAGCGATTTCATTTTTCGCTTCTCTTTCAGGGTGGTTTAACCCTACCACTCCAAGGGAGGCCAGAATGCTGGCCGATCCGAGAAAAACGAGGAGAAGCGAGGTTGTTCCATGCTTTTTGTTTTTATTCATATTCAATTCCAATCTCATCACATTCCTGTACGTAATTGGTCAGATATCCATAGGTGAAATCCGCCAAGAATCATTAGATAAAATGACCGAAAAGTTGGGGAAATTCCTAAATTCGAGCCATTTCTATCGATGCCTCTCTTCTTGAGGGCTTTTTTTAAGCCACGTTCTGGAAAAAAATCGAATACGGCTGTCGATTTTCCCCGCCCAGAAAGGGGCTTTCCCTACATTCCTGAGATTACCAGCCTCGAATAGGTCTCCAGGCTTCCGTAATCTCCTGCTCGTCAAAAAGATGATAGAGGTGGTGAAGGGCGGATGTGAGGCAGGAGTGGTTCGGAATAATCCGGAGTGCTTCTCCTACGGGAAATTGCTTCCAGTCAATCGGTTTGGTTCCGAAGATCTGCCCATGTTCCTGGGAAAGAGTGCGAATTTTTAATTCAGGGATGGGTGTGCCTTTCAGGGTACAGACAATGCCATATCCACATTGAGGGTCGATGTGTGTGGGCCCTGGATCTTTTGAGAGCGCGAGGGCCCCGGCATCGACGATCATCTTGTTCTGTTCGGGATAAGTTCCAACAATGCGGGTCAGAACCGAAAAGGAGATCTCCTCCATGGAGCAACTTCCAATTGCATCTTGGAATGCATCAAAGAAAACGTAATTTCCTGGACGCACTTCTGTGATTCCCTCGAGATGATCTACATGCCGCATTGTTGGGGTCGAGCCGATGCTGACCTCAGGCACGGAAATCCCTTCCTCTCTCAATTGGGAGGCAAATTGAACGGCAATATCACGTTCTTCCGCTGCGGCTTTGCGGATCTCGGCTTCATTTTTACAAAGATAGGAGTGCCCTCCGTGTGTCAAGATCCCCTGGAAATCAATCACGGGAGAGGTTGCTATTCGCTTTGCCAGATCGATCGATTCTTTCTTTTGTGGATCAACGCCGCAACGGTGATCTCCGCAATCGACTTCAAGATAAATGCGGAAAAGGCCTCCCCTCTTTTCGAGAACTTCAAGGGAGGTTTCCTGGTCGAGAACGAGATTCAACCGGTCCACTTGCTTCTGCAAGTCTTCGATTTCGGTAAGCCGGGTGATCGGAAAAGGATAAGCGTAGGTGATATCTCGAAAGCCTTCTTTTGCAAAGCCTTTCGCTTCCGCCAGGGTAGAGACGGTGATCCCTCCATTATGTCCATGAACCTGAAGAAGGGCGGCTTCTTTGCATTTGTGTGTTTTTACGTGTGGGCGAAGAGATACCCCAAGTCGTGTCATCCTTTCAGACATCTCTTGAGTATTTCGTTCGATCCGTTTCCGGTCGACGAGCGCAGCCGGGGTTGTCACCTGCCCGATTTGCATCCGAGGATTATATAACGAAAAATCGGTTTGTCACGAAATCGTAAACCATTGCGGCCAAGTTGGTTGCGGCTATCCCGGTTCATTTTTTCATGGAAAAGCGAGCGAAAGGTCTTCTGGGAAGAGCCTTATCCAAAAGGGAATCCCCATGTCTACTCACGGCGAGGAAAGAAATCGAGTCAGCGGGAATCTCCGTCTCCGGAGAGTTTTCCCCGTTTCTGACGGGAGAGGAGTTTCTCGATATTTTTTTGGGCAACGGTATTCATCGAGAGGTCGAGTTCGGTACAGAGTTGAGCGACGTACCACAAGACATCTCCCAGTTCCTTCTGTACCGCTTCCCGGGTTGTGTCATCGATGATGCCCCCCTTGTCCCGAATCACCTTCTTTATTTTTTCTGACACCTCACCCGTTTCTCCCGCGAGTCCCAGTGTGGGGTAAACGAAGTTCTTTCCCCGATCGGGGTAGATTGCGGTTTTTCCAGATTCTTCCTGATACTCGTCGAATTTCATCATTCTTTCCTGAAAGTATGTTGTGGTGTGCAGAGGTACGTTCCTCCTGAGGATCTTACACTACCGTTCGAACATTCTCCATCAGGTCGGGAAAGAACTCGTTAAATTCCGACTCATATTTTTCCTGGTGACGCTGGAGTTCTTCTGCGGCCTTCTCCATGCCACTATGAAAACGGGTTCTGTGGGCCAGACCCCGGAAGGCGAGATCGATTCCTTCCACCGTTTTGTAGGCATAAAAGAGATCATTCTGCATTGCATGGTGAAGAAATCGGGAGGAACGTTCCGGAAATTGGGCTTGGTTTTCATCGAGGAGGCGATACATTCGATCCGCAAACGTCCTCAGGTTTTCATCGTGATACTGTTCCCAGTTTCTCGCGAGAAAATGATCATAAAAGACGTCCACGATGACCGGGGCATATTTGTGGAAGAGGGGGCGAAGTCGAATCTTGGATTGGAGAACGACGGGGTGGGTATCGGTGTATTGATCAATTTTCCGATGCAGAAAAATTCCCTTCTGAATGGTGCCTGGATAGTCGAGAAAACGGTCTCCTCGAATCCCATCTCCAATGAAATTTCCAATGATGAGGTTTGGATCCTTTCCGGAAAGGTGCAGGTGGGCCAGATAGTTCACCCCATCAGGATAGGGAGCGTGTCTCCGCCAGGAAAGGAAAGAATCCAATTTTAGAGGAGAGAGGAAGGAAAAAGCCCCATTTGGATTTGTTCGGTTTAGAATAAGAGTGTGGGATCTGTACGGGAGGTTCTTTTTGACTCGAAAGACGTCCGCCATTCTTTTGATTTCCTGTCCGGACCGCTCCGGACTCGTTGCCGCCATTACTCACTTTTTGAGTGAGCATGACGGAAACATTCTCGATCTCGATCAACATGTCGATATGGAAGAGAATGTTTTCTTCGCCCGGATTGAGTGGGATCTCGACCGGTTTGTCATCCCGCGGGATCAAATCCGGGAACGGTTCGGCGTTCTTGCACAACGTTTTCGGATGACATGGGAACTGCACTTTTCGGACCAGCGGACACGTATGGCGGTTCTTGTCTCGCGGGCGGCTCATTGTCTCTACGAAATTCTGGCCCATCACGAAGCGGGGGATTGGCCGGTCGAGATCCCCCTCGTGATCAGTAATCACGCCCACTTGGAATCGGTGGTAAAGAAACATGGGATCGACTACCACCACCTTCCCGTAACGAAAGGGACCCGGAAAGAACAGGAATCAAAGATCGCGGAACTACTCGATCGGGAAGGGATTGAACTGGTTGCGCTTGCCCGCTATATGCAGATCCTGACTCCTGAATTTGTGTCCCGGTTTCCCAACCGGCTTGTTAATATTCACCATTCTTTTCTTCCTTCTTTTACGGGTCCCCGCCCGTACCATCGGGCTTATTCCCGTGGAGTGAAAAATATTGGTGCGACCGCCCATTATGTGACGGCGGAATTGGATGGAGGGCCCATTATCGAGCAGGATGTGATTCGGGTTTCTCACAGGGATTCCGTCGAGGAATTCATCCGAAAAGGGAAGGGATTGGAGAAAAGTGTTCTTTCCCGCGCGATCTGGTTTCATCTGCAACGAAAGGTGATCGTCTACGGGAATAAAACCATGGTCTTTGAATAAGATCTTTCCCTCCTCCATATCATTTAGATGGTTCCAATTTCTCCGTTTCGTGATATGAATATTACATGGGAGAACAGGACGTTTCGAATGTTCAAGATCAGCGCGCCCTCCAGGCGTTCACCAAAGCTCTTCTGGAGGACGTACATGCGCTCGAACTTCTTCTCGAAGGAGATCTGATTGAATCGGGGGTCTCTCGTATCGGTGCCGAACAGGAAATGTTTCTGGTTCATGACCGAATGCGTCCGGCCCTTGTTGCGCCAGAGATTCTGGAAGATCTCAAGCACGATCGGCTTGCGAGTGAATTGGCACGGTTCAATCTGGAAGCCAACCTGCTTCCGGTCGCCTTTGGCGCAGATTGTCTCAGTCAAATGGAGAAGGATCTGAATGATATGCTTGCCCTGGCCCGGCAGGGGGCGGCGAAGCATAAAGCGGAAGTTCTTCTTTGCGGGATTCTTCCCACGCTTCGGAAAGGGGACCTCGGAATCGAGAGTATGAGCCCTTCTCCCCGATACCATGAATTAAACCGGGCGTTGACGCAACTTCGAGGCGGTGACTTCCAGATCCGGATCAAAGGGTTGGAAGAATTGAACATGTTGCACGACAATGTCATGTTCGAAGCGTGCAATACAAGTTTTCAGATTCATTTTCAGATCGATCCGAAGGATGCGCTCCGTCGGTACAATATTGCTCAAGCGGTTACAGGACCCGTCTTGGCGGCCGCGGTCAATTCTCCCCTCCTATTGGGGAAGCGGCTCTGGCAGGAGACTCGAATCGCTCTTTTCGAAGGATCTTTGGATACGCGGAGTGAGGTTCATTTGCAACGCGAGCAGCAACCCCGGGTTCAGTTTGGGGATGCATGGGTTCGCGAATCGGTTATGGAAATCTTTCGGGAAGAGATCGCCCGTTTTCGTGTGGTGATCGCAGCCGATTGGGAAAAGGACCCCGTCTCTATTGTGCGCAAAGGGGGTGTTCCTCAACTTTCGGCGCTTCGCCTTCATAACGGAACGGTTTATCGGTGGAATCGTCTCTGCTACGGGGTTTCAACGGAAGGGGTTCCCCATCTGAGAATTGAGAATCGTGCCCTTCCGGCTGGGCCTACGGTTGTGGATCAGATGGCGAATGCCGCGTTCTTTTTCGGATTGATGTCTGCGTACATCAAGGATTGCCCCCATTTTGAGAAGCGATTGCGTTTTGAGGATGCCCGTCTCAATTTCTTTGCGGCCGCTCGGTATGGGTTGGGGGCTCAATTCACCTGGCTCGATGGAAAAACCTATACCGCTCCGAAATTAATTCTAGAAGAGTTACTTCCCAAAGCGATGGAAGGGCTGAACGTTGCGGGCATCGATGAAGGGGATTCCAGACGGTATCTCGATGTTATTGCACAACGGGTTCGGTCCGGGCAGACCGGATCAACCTGGGCCCTGCAATCTCTCCGGTCGATGTCCCGCGGAACGATCGGAAAGCAGGATGCACTCATTCCCGCTTTGACCGCGTCTCTCATGGAACAACAAGCCTCGGGTCTTCCGGTTCATTCCTGGCCACTCGCTTCGGGAAAAAGTGATGAATCCAGGATGAGGGAAGGGTTCCGTACGGTGGGGCAGATCATGTCGAAGGATGTTTTCACGGTTCGTCCGGAGGATATTATCGATCTGGCGGCGAATGTCATGGATTGGAAGCATGTGCGGCATGTGCCGGTGGAGAACAATGAGGGAGAATTGATCGGAATTGTCTCTCATCGAGCCTTGCTGCGTGTGGTGGCCCGGGGTCTTTCCCACGACCGGGAGAGCCCGATGACGGTGCAAGAGATTATGAGAACGGATCCGGTTACGGCCGCACCGGAAACGCCCACCATCGAGGTCATTCGTCTCATGAAGGAGCATAAGGTTAGCTGTCTTCCCATTGTGGATGGAGGTCAGTTGGTCGGCATTGTTACCGAAAGGGATCTCAACGATATTGCGGCAAGTCTGTTAGAGCGCATCCTGGAGAGCAGTTGATCATGTCGATTGATACGAGGATCTTACGCCCTTCCGGAAAGGGCTTGGAGAAGGGCCGTCTGCTGGAACATCGCAAGGGGCATTCTCGGGATGCCATCGCGGTTCTTTTTGGCGGCATCCACGGGAATGAGCCGGCTGGGGTGAGGGCCATTCAAATTGTTCTTGCCGAGATTGAGGTCCGCAAGATTCCCCTTCTTGGTGAGATTGTGGCGGTGGTGGGAAACCGGGGAGCCCTGGCCCGGGAAGAGCGATACATTGAGCGTGATCTCAATCGACGGTGGTTTCCCAAATTGATCGAAAGCCTTCGAGGGAAGGATCGCTCCCTGCTTGAAGCGGAAGATCGGGAACAGATGGAAATTATGGATCTTGTTGAGAAACTGGAAGCGGATACGGGGATTCCTCTGGTTTTTCTCGACTTGCATTCTACGTCGGGATTTGGGGCCCCGTTTAGTCTGATATCGGACGTGCTTCGAAATCGTTCCAAGGCGTTTTCTCTTCCCATACCGGTCCTCTTTGGCCTGGAAGAAATTATTGAAGGATCGATGCTTGGATATCTTTGTGATCGGGGTCATGTGGGGATTGGGGTGGAAGGGGGGCAACACGATGATCCAAATACCATCGCAAATCATGTCGCAGCGGTCTGGTTGGTTCTTATTGTCTCGGGAGTTGTTTCCCCGGAATTCGTCCCGGAATTTGAAGAACATGAATCCCGGCTCGCGAAGGCGACCCGTACCGTTCCTCGGGCGGTAGAGATCCGTCACCGTCATGTCTGTTACGATGGAGATGGGTTTCGAATGGAGCCCGGATACAAGAATTTCCAGAGAGTTCAGGGGGGTACCGTGGTCGCGCATGACGATGCCGGGCCGATTGAATTTCCCTGGAATGGAATTATGATCATGCCGCGCTATCAGGGGCAGGGGGAGGATGGCTTTTTCTCGGGGAGAGAGTTGCGTGCCTCCTGGCTTCGATTGGGTAGAATTTTACGAAAGCTCCGCATCGATCGAATGATCTCCTGGCTGCCCGGTGTCTCCCCTCATCCCACGAGGCGGGACCATTTTATCGTGAATCAGAAGGTGGCTCGTTTCAAGCCGGTAGAGATTCTCCATCTTCTTGGATATCGGCATGAACGGATGAGCGAGTATGGGCTGGTCTTCTCACGGAGAGGACCCGATTTTCACGGAACCCCCGGGGGGCACTGATCCCGGTTTCATCAAGGAGACGGAATGCCCGAAACGGCCTGGATCGCCAGCTTCTGGGGTGCCATCAGTGCGGTTTCCCTGCCCATTGGGGCTCTGTTTGGTCTCTGGTTGAGGCCTTCCACAAAAATCACCTCCGCTTTCATGGCTTTTGGTGGAGGGGCGCTCCTCTTTGCGTTGACGATTGAACTCTTTGGTCACGCCCTTCATTCCGCTTCCGGTGACCACGGTCTTATCGACAAGCCCGGAATCGTGATCGCTACGATGCTCGCGGCGGTGGTGGGGGGGCTCCTTTTTAACGGATTGAATCGTATTCTGGAGAGTAAGGGTGGATTTTTGCGGAAAGGGGCTTTGATCCGGAAAAAGGTGGCCCGAGAAAGACGATCGGAGGCGAGGCGACTTCTTCGTAGTCTCAGCCGCGTAAAATATTTCAGCAAGCTTCCTGCAGAAGAAGTGATTCATCTTCTTCCTCATATGGAGGGAGTCTCTTTTTCGGCCGGCCAGACGATTTTTTCGGAAGGGGATACGGGGGAGTATCTCTATGTGATCGATCGGGGAACGGTTGTGGTGTCCCGTGGTTCGGATGAGATTGCCCAACTCGGTTCGGGGGGGGTCTTTGGCGAAATGGCGCTCATCACCGATAATGAGCGCAATGCGACGATTCTTGCAAAGAGCGATCTCCGCGTGTGGCGACTGCACCGGAACGATTTCCGTCGCACCACAGAAGCCTCTCCGCGCCTACGGGAGACCTTTTTTCGGGTCGTCAAACAACGAACTCGTGACCTTCATGAGCGGGGGTATGTGAGTGATGAGGAGGCCGGAAAGTGGGAGGGGAGTGCGATTCGTCACTTCGATATGGAAGGCCCGGTATCCTCGGACCCGGCTCTCGAAAATGTTCAACACAAACAGCACGGGAATCCTGCCATGGCGATCTGGCTCGGTATGGCGCTCGATGGCATTCCGGAATCTTTTGTGATCGGGATGCTCGTTCTTACGGCGGCGGCGGAAGGGGTGGCGCTCAGTCTTGCTTTCATTGTGGGTGTCTTTCTCGCCAACTTTCCCGAGGCGATGTCGAGTGCGGTCACGATGAAAAACGGGGGAATGAAAGTAACCCGGATTTTCTGGATGTGGTTTTCCCTCACCCTTCTGACGGCGGTGGGCGCCTTTGTGGGAGCTCTTATTTTACCGGTTCATCCTGTCGGGTGGCACCTGTACGCGGTCTTCGCGATTGAGGGCCTGGCGGGCGGAGCGATGTTGACGATGATCACGCAGACAATGCTGCCCGAAGCGTTCGAACGGGGAGGAGGGCCGGTGGTGGGTCTCTCTACGTTAACCGGTTTTCTGGCGGCGATGTCGGTGAAGATGTTGGGATGAGAATTGGGAGAGGGTAGGTTCGACCTACTCTTTTCCCGTCAGGTCACTCAGATATTCGACCATTCCCTTCAATCCTCCGAGCGTCATATCTTCCATATGGAAGACTTCCCGGATTCGTTGAAGCGTCCAGGAGCCGTAATCGGTTCCCCAATATTCCCGCGGGATCGGGTTGAGCCAGACCGCTTTTGGAAATCTTTGGGAAATACGCTGAAGCCAGTCGATACTTGGGATCGGATCATCCATGTCCATGCTGTAGATCGATCCGTAGGGGGAGCGAAGTTCATGAGGCCCCATCGTGGCATCTCCGACGATGACGACCCGGGTGTCCATTTTTTTTTGCAGCAGTTTTTCCGTCGAAAAGGGTCTCGTTCTTTCCGGATTGGAATAGACCCGGTTGAAGATCGTGTTATGGAAGTAGTACGTTTCGATCTCGTCAAACCGGCCGTGTAGTTTGCTGAACAAAAGCCGGGTGAGGTCGACGAAGGGGGTCATCGAATATCCGCCGTTGTCGATCAGAAGGAGGACGCGAATCCGGTCCCGAAGATCCCGCCGGAAAACGAGATCGATCTCACCCCCGTTTTTGGCGGTCCGTGCGATGGTTTCATCGAGATCGAGATCCGCTTTGGGTCCTGCCTGCTTGAGATGCTTCATCGATTCAAGTGCTTGCCTCAGATTTTCTTCCCGCAGTTCGTTCGACTGGGCGTAATCGATATAGCGCCTCTCCCCGAGAACCTTGAGAGCCCGGCGGTTTCCAGACTGCCCTCCCATTCGGATCCCATGCTCGGCGTTTCCCGAATGGCCAAAGGGGGAATTTCCGGCCGTCCCGACCCATTTGCTGCCGCCGTGGTGTTCTTTTGTCTGCGCGCGGACCCGTTCCCAGAATTTTTCCATCAACTCTTCGGGACTCATGTTATAGCGCGCCATCGCGGGGAGTTCCCCCGACTCGATGGCCCGATTGAGCCACGCCTGGAACTGTTTCGTTCGAAGGAGTTCCGGATCACCCTCCGCGACCGCCGGGACATCCACACCATAGAAATAGAGAAGGAACGCCCGTTCGAACGCATCCATATGTTCGACCCGTCTTACGAAGGCGAGTCGGAGGAAGACGAAGAGGTCATCCATGTTTTCGACAAGCCCCTTCTCGAGGCCATCGTTGACTTCAAGAAGGTCTTTGAGGCTGGCCGGGACTCCGTAGTCGCGCAGGAGATAGACGAAGTCCACGAAGAGCGCGTTCTGGTCTTCCTGGACGTTTGTTTTCATCATCGATACCGTTTTGGGGTTCCCTTTCCTCCGCGGAACGACTGGATATCCCCCGCACGCTTGAGCAGAACGCCAACGAGGGGAAGGTCTTTCGTTGTCGGGGTGATCCCTCGCCGTTCGAGCGCTCCGATCCAGTTGAGGAGTTCACTCGTGGCGGGAGGCTTTTCGTACCCCTGTTCCCGGAGGCTATAAAAGATATTGACCGCCGCTTCGAGCAACTTCGCACTCGTATTGGGGTAGTGCAGTTGAATGATCTGGTGCATCTCTTCGGTTGTCGGGAAGGCGATATGGTGACAATAACATCGCCGAAGAAAGGGGTCGGACAGTTCCCGTTTTGCATTGGAGGTGATGAAAATAGCGGGACGGATATCCGCCTTGATCGTTTCATTAATCTCCCGGATGGTGAAGGAACAATCTTCGAGGATATCGAGCAGGTTGTCCTGCACGTCCGATTCTGTTTTGTCGATCTCGTCGAGAAGAAGGACGACTTTTTTTCCGGCCCGGAAGGCTCTTCCGATCGGACCCCAGATTACGTAGTCATGAAAGTTTTGAACATCCCGGCCGGTATCTCCTGGGCCGAAACGGGCATCGTTCAGTCGAAGGACCGTATCCTGGGTGTAGCACGACTCTTCGCCTTTGATCGTTGATTTGCAACGAAGGATCTCGACATCCAGTCCGAGAGAGCTTGCGACCTCCATGGCGAGCTGGGTTTTTCCGGTTCCCGCTTCGCCGGTAAGAAGAAGCGGTTTCTCCATCTGCAGCGCAATATTGACGATCGATTCGAGTTCGGGGTTGAGGTAGTACCGCTCGGTTCCCGCGAACGAGAGTTCCTTTTTAGCCATGATTTCTCCAAATATGGGGTCAGCCGATACTCTATCGGGGCTGGAGGGGAGATACAAGAATGGGGGAGACCCTATTCTTTGTTTCGTCGGGCATCGTAAAACGATTTACCCGCGAATAGGAGAAAGACGAGGGAAAGCAGGACCATCACCGATTGGGCGATCACCGCTGCTGCCGAAAACTCGGCCTCTCCTCCCGTGAGAACTCCCGATTTGAAAACTCTGTGTCCGGCACCCCCCATGGCAACGACCGAGAGAAGTACCGCCACATGCATCGCATGCTTTCGGAGATTCTCTTTTAAGGCGAGGAATCCGCAGATCCCGATCAGAAGGCCGAAGGCGGATGGGATGAGTGCGGTCAGGCTTTTCCCCCCTGTCACGAAATAGCTTACGAAGCCGAGGACGATGAGTGCGATTCCGTATCCGATGCCGAGATATCTAATTATGCCGACAGTGTAGAATGAGACGATACGGGCGTCGACGAATATTGGAGAGAATTTCCTTCCCGGGATTTCTATCCTCTTCGCATGGCGTCAGACCTGTTTGTTGATCCGGATATTACCAAGGCGGAGACGCTTCCCGCCCGTGCCTTTACCGATCCCGCTTTTCTCGAGCGGGAACGGGAGACGATATTTGCGCGTAACTGGCTGATGGTTCCTCCGCGAACGGCATCCGAGTTGAGAAATGACCCGAGGGAAGTGACCGAACTGGTTCAGAGAAAGGGGAGTCGTGCTCCGATTTCGATTCTCGACCGTCCCCTCTTTCTCCAGCGGGACTGGGAAGCCGGATTTGACGGGGGAGAGGATGGAAAATATCTCTTCGCCCGCTGGTGGTTTATTTTTCCGAACATGACGCTCAATTTTTATCCGTGGGGGCTTTCGGTCAATCTATACATGCCGATTCCCGGGCGACCGGATGAGACGCTCTTTCACTGGTACCATTATGTCGCGGACGAGGCCCGGTACGAAAAAAGAGATGAGCTTTGGCTCAACGACGCGGTCGATACGGAAGACCAGGAGGCGATGCTCCAGGTTCGTCGAGGGGTCCAGTCCGGATATGCGGTCCGCGGGACATTTTCTCCGGCCGAAGAGCAAGGGGCGCATTGGTTTCATCGGAAGGTCTCCCTGGCGTTGAACGAAAAAAACTAGTCCCGGATGGTCGAGATCAGAAGGATCGATCCATCGATCCTCTTTACCGCACCCGGGTCCACTCCTGTCGCCCTTACCCCTTCGTCGAGAGTCCAGCTGTATCCATCGGAGGAAAAGGCGGAAAGTACTCCTTCGGGGCCGGAGCCGTAAAAGCGGATCCCTCCATCGACCAGAATGGGGTTCCCGAGCATGTTCATATCCAGGGTGATTTCTTCCACCCAGGTGAAGGTTTTTCCGTCCAGAGAGACCGCATGGAGGTTGACCAATCCGTCCGCACCCGGTTTGGGAGTGAAATAGTGCCATTCGTCGTTGAACCGGATCACGGTGGGGTCGAGCAGGTGAACTCCTGCCAGGGTAATGCAGGGGCCTTCATATTCGAAAACGCCCTCGACCGAATCGGCGATCGCCGAGGCGGGGTGGGCGTTTGCCATTCCATTCGGGTGAATGGTGAAATAGAGGCGGACCCTTCCATCCTCCAATTCCACCAGGCTCGGGTCGACCAGTTGCGAATCCCCCTCCATAGGAGGGACATTTTCACAGAGGATTGGGAAAGGTCCTTTCCAGGTTGCGCCTTCATCGTCCGAAAGAGAGTAGGTCATGATTCCGAACAGCGCTTCGTCTTCGAAGGAGAAATATTGGTAGGTGGCGATGATCTGTCCTGAATTTATTCTGAGGAGGTTTGGGACCCCTGCATGTTCGAGAAAAGGAGCGTCTTCTCCGAAGGTTAAACCATCTTCTGACTCGGATATCACCAGGTTGCCGAACCATGGCGCATTGTGCACATTTCCGGGGACCCAGGAGGGGATCTCTCCTGTCTCTGTTTGAGCCGTTTCTGTATTTCCTCCGTCCGATCCACATCCCCAGAGAAGGGGCAGGAAAAAGAAGAGAGAAAGAGAGATTTTATTCATCGGGAGTTCTCCTATATTCGCCTACCTACCTATGAACCGTTATCGAGAGGGTGTGTCGGGAAAAGAAGATTTGCTTACTTGTTTTTTGCAACCCATCGGTTAAAGAGTGGCTGGTAGAGCAAGAACCAAATTAGAAGGATCCAGGGTAGTCTGGTGAGGGCGGGATCGTCTCCAGATATTCGGACATAGGAGATGAGAATGAGACCGAGTCCCAACTTGAAGAGGGTGACATAGAGAACGACCCAAAGCCAACCCCAGTTTCGGTTCTGGCGGATTCGATCGGCCCAGCGGAATGACCAATGTTTTTTCAGGAAGGGTCCCATTTCGTCGTTCCTTATTGTAGCTGATTTTGACCCCTTGGTTAATCCATTGACCTTTTCGGCGAAGATCGTTTCCATGGCATCTGGAATAGTATGAGGAGATACGTATGTATGGAATGGTGAATCAGGCGGTACGGGGGTTGGTGTTGGAGCAGTTCGGCCAGGATGCGTGGAAAAATATCCACGAGAAGGCGGGCGCCACAGAGAATTTTGATTCTTTCAACAATTACGATGATGCCATTACCTATGGACTTGTTGGTGCCGCAACGGAGGTTCTCGAACTTCCGGCGGAAAAGATTTTATTTGCCTTTGGTGAATACTGGGTGTTGAAGGTTGCGGCGCAATCGTACGCCGATCTTATGGACAAGACGGGAACCGACTTTCTTTCGTTTGTGAAAGGCCTTGATCATATGCATAGCCGGATCAAGGTTACATTCCCCGACTACAAGCCTCCTTCTTTTCGAGTCCAGGTCCTTTCGGAAGATCGTTTCCAACTCGACTATTATTCGGACCGGGAAGGACTTCTTCCTTTTGTAGAAGGGTTGATGCACGGCCTTGCTACGCATTTCGAGCAGGAGGTTGAAATCCGGCAGATTCCGGATGACGACCACCCGATGCCGTGCAAACGGATGGAAATTTCCTATCATCCTGTTTCGAACGGATAAGATTTGGTGCAACGGTTGCCATGGAAACTGCTGGAACCTCTGACGCCATACCATGCGGTATGGAATGCCGAGGGAGAGCTGTTCCATGTTTCCGAACCTCTTCGAAAATTCTGGAAGACGGAGGATCCCCTTCCCGTTCTTCAGGGGAAAATGAAACTCCTTCGTCCCTTCTCCGGCATTATTCAGCCGGCCTGGTTGCCGGAACTGACGGCTCTTAATCTGCAGTTCACTCACGTGGATTATCCCGACCTTGTGATTCGGGGGCAGGTGATCTCCTATGACGAGTTCTGGATTCTCGTGGGATCTCCCAATGTGCATTCCGTCGCCGAACTGTCAAAGATGGGATTGAAGTTATCCGACCTTCCCATTCATGACGGAATGGGGGACCTTCTGATTGCGGTCGAGACGAGTCTGGTGGCTCATCGGGAAACCGAGGAGCGTTCCCGCGAACTTGCGAAGGCGAATGAAGAACTGCTTGCGGTCAACCTTGCTTTATCTGGATTCGTTCCTCCGTCTGTTCTGAAAAGTCTCGGGCTCGAAGACGATTCCGGAGACGATGCCGGGACTCGTGCCGAAATGGTGGGGCGATTCATCGAACATCTTCAGGCGGCGATTGAGTTTCGGGAGAGTTTCCTTGCCAATATGAGTCATGAGCTTCGTACCCCTCTCAATGCCATTCTGGGCGTTACCGAGGTCTTGCAGGAAGGGGTGTACGGAGAATTGACCCAGAAACAGTTGGAGATGCTTCATACGGTAGAGAACAGCGGAGACCATCTTCTCTCTCTGATCAACGATGTCCTCGATTTAAGCAAGATTGAGGCGGGAGAAGCGAATGTCCGTATCGGGGAGTTTAAACTGGATGCGCTCTGCGATTCGGCTCTCCAACTCATCCGACAGCAGATTCGGAACAAGGGGCTCGAATTAAAATTCGAAAATAAAAGTCAGCACGAAACCCTTTTTGTGGATGGGCGTCGTATTCGCCAGGTGCTTCTGAATCTCTTGAGCAATGCGGTCAAATTTACAGATGAGGGACATATTTCTCTTCGCGTGGATGATGTTCCTGGTGAGGAGATGATCCGGTTCCGGGTCGAAGATAGTGGAATAGGCATTTCTTCCGAAGATCAGGAGAAACTCTTTCAACCCTTCTTTCAAGTAGATCATGGACTCTCCCGGAAATATCAGGGGACAGGGCTTGGCCTGGCGATTACGTGGAGGACGGTGGAACTTCATGGTGGGCAGATCGAACTGGAGAGTGTCCCCGGGAAGGGAAGTTGTTTTAGCGTGATTCTTCCCGTGAAGGCCGAAAAGGCCGCTGTGGGAAGGGGCCTTGGGAAGGGGATCGCATTACGGCGAAAAGATGCCCTCCGTACTGATTTTCCTGTTCCGGATCCAACGTCACTCTTGGCGGCCTCATCTCCCTACATTCTTGTGGTCGATGATGTGGCGGATAATCGGACTCATGTGGTCGACTATTTTCAGCATGCCGGCTTTGAAGTCGATGTCGCGGATAACGGAATTCGAGCTCTCCAGAAAATATTTGAGAAACAGCCTGATATCGTTCTTTTGGATATCCAGATGCCAGGAATAACGGGGCTGGACGTGATCCGGTGTCTGCGGGTGATCGCAACCACCCGGAACCTTCCTGTGATTGCTCTTACCGGTTCGGCTTTAGAAGCGGACCAGGACCGTTGTATGGAGGCGGGGGCAGATGCGTTTCTGGCCAAGCCGTGCATTCTTGCCGAACTAAAGGGTATGGTTCTCTCTCTTCTGGACGAGAAGAATACCGATCTGGGAAGGAGGCCGAAATGAACGAATCCCAGTCCGGTCCCTGGAGTATTTTCTTAGTCGATGATCGACCTGAGAATATCGGATTTGTTCAGGATGCCCTCGAATATGACGGGCATCAAGTAGAGACTTTTCTGGAAGGCCCTGTCGCTTTACAGAAGATCGCGGAGACTCCCCCAGACTTTGTTCTTCTGGACCTGGAGATGCCCGGAATGAACGGCCTGGAAGTCCTGCGGGAAATCCGCAAAGAGGATCGTTTTTCCACCGTCCTTGTCATAATTTTGTCCGCACATCCCAGGGAAGAAGTGGAAGACGAATCCGTTGCGGCCGGGGCGAATGAAGTGATGAGTAAACCGCTTCGTTTGCGTCTTCTTCGGGAAACGCTGCTCTCCCTCAAGGGAATAAAATGAGTTGAAGATCTCCTTTGCACTTTCTTTCCACGTCTGATGAAATGTGATTTGCGTCTTCAGGGAAGGAACAGATATGGATGCAACGGCGGACCGAGCGGTACATGTTTTTGCGGTGGATGATGATGCGAGTTCCCTCGAGGTTCTCGAGGCGGCTTGCGAGATCGCAGGGTTCCGTTTCTCTTCGACGAGTCGTCCCAAGGAGGCTCAGAAACTCGTTCGGGAACTCGAACCGGACGTGATCCTTCTGGACGTTATGATGCCCGAACTGGATGGATTTGAGCTTTGCCGATTGATCAAGGCCGAAGAAGCTCTTCAGTTGATTCCGATTGTGATGGTGACCGCGCTCGATTCCAAAGACGACAAGATCAAGGGGTTGAAGTTTGGGTGTGACGATTTTATGTCCAAGCCGATCGATCGGATTGAATTGACGGTTCGGGTAACCTCCCTGGCCCGGGTGCGCCGATTAACGGAAAACCTGGATGACGCAGAAAAAGTTTTGGAAATGCTGGCCCGCGGGGTGGAAGCAAAAGATGAGACGACCGGAGACCATTGCGATCGTCTTACGAGTGCGGGGATCGCTTTCGGAAAACGTCTCGGATTTTCCACCCCTGATGTGAAAGCGCTTGGGCGGGCGGGGGTTTTACACGATATTGGCAAGATTGGAATTCCGGATGCGATCCTTCTGAAGCCGGGAAAGTTGACGCCCGATGAGTGGAAGGTGATGGAGACACACACGACCATCGGGGCGGACCTTCTCAAACCGCTTCGTACGATGCAGCGAGTCGTTCCGATTGTTCGGAATCATCATGAAAGATGGGATGGGAAGGGGTACCCGGATCAGATTGGCGGAGAGAAGATTCCTCTTCTTGCGCGGGTTTTTCAATTGCTCGACGCCTTCGATGCCCTGACGAGTGAACGTCCCTACAAGCGAGCCTTCACGGTCGAAGAGTCGTGTGATATTCTCGGGAAAGAGGCCGAGACCGGGAAGTGGGATCCCCGCCTTCTGAAGGAGTTTCTGCTTCATCACCAGGCTTCCGGAGAAAATTATCCAATGGAAAACCAGGGCAGGAAAGCGGATCAAGATGAGTGAAGGGTCCGAGAACGAAGAAAAGCCGGGAACGAAAATTCGCTCTCTCGAGGAGAAGCGGGTTCTGATTGTGGAGGACGACCCCGACCAGGGAGATCTTCTCCGGGAGGTTCTCGTTGATCGAAACGCTTTTGTTACGGTTTGCACGGATGCGCAGTCGTGCTTGATGCAGGACCTGAGTCGTTTTGACGTAATCCTTATGGACCAGAATCTTCCCGATTCGACCGGAATTGAACTTTTGGAGCGGATTCTTGTCAGGCAGAGGCTTCCGATCATCATGGTGACCGGGGAAGATGACTATGAGATTGCGGCCGACGCGATTCAGAGGGGGGCCTCCGACTATATCTGTAAAGTGGGGGACTATCTGCGGGTCATTCCTTTGGTCGTACAGAAAAATCTGGAGCAGTTTCGTCTTCGGGAAGAGAACAAGCGTCTTGCAGGGGAACTCCTCAATCGAATCCGGGAAGTGGAACAGTCGAGTCGGGTGAAGGACGAATTTCTCGCGAGCGTCAGTCATGAGCTTCGCACGCCGCTCAATGCGATCATGGGACTATCAGAAGCGTTGCAGGAGGAGGTGTACGGGCCGTTGACGGAGAAGCAGGCCTCCTCCCTCAAAACAATTGAGAACAGTGGAAGACGGTTACTCAATCAGATCAACGATGTGATCGATTTGAGCCGGATCGGCACCCGGAAGATCCACCTGGAAAGGCAGGACCTCAATATAGAGCAGAGTTGCAAGCAGGCGATCCACTATGTGCAGTCGGCGGTGAAGGCAAAGAGTCAGTCGGTTACGTTTCGGGGGGATGGCCTGTTCGAGACGATCCATGTCGATCCGAAACGGTTCCGGCAGATTCTTCACAACCTTCTGGATAACGCAATCAAGTTTGCTCCGGAGGAAGCTTCGATTGAAGTTCGCTCGGTCACTTTGCAGGAAGAGGCCATGGTTGCGATTTCGGTCTCGAATGAAGGGTCGTTCATTCCGCCTGAGAAAAGGGAGAATCTCTATACTCCCTTTGTTCAGCTCGATTCGGGGCTCAACCGAAAGCATGAAGGGACCGGGCTTGGGCTTGTTCTTGTCGATCGATTTACCCAGATGCATGGGGGGCGGGTGGAGGTCGAGAGTTCCAAAGAGAAGGGGACCCGTTTTACGATTGTTCTTCCGATCGAGCCTCCCGAGGAAGAGTAGGTCGAATCCATCGAAAGAGTGTCCCACCTCCCGCGCCCCAGAGCAGGATCAGATTCCTCCGGTTCGAAGGATAAAATAATAGTCGTGAAAAAGCGCGATCGCTCCTGGCCCGAAAAGATTCGATCTCTTCTTCCGTGCATTCAGAGGGAAGTGGGGAGGAAGGATACGGTTCACCCCCTCTTCCACGGATCCTGGGATTGGCATTCGGCGGTGCATGGGCACTGGGCTCTTCTGGAGGGGGGGCGAATTCTCGAAGACCGGGAACTCGTCGCCTGGACTCTCGGGCGGATGGAAGAGGATCGGGTTGCGGGAGAGTTTTCTTATCTGGAGGCAAATCCCGCTTTTGAGATGCCGTATGGCCGGGCGTGGTTTCTTCTCTTGATGAAAACGTATGAAGAGCTCTCGGGGGACTTTCGATATCGCGAGCGGGTGGGTGCGGTTGCCGGGGGAATTCAAAAGCATCTCATCGAGGTCGGGACCGCTCCTCGTCAGGGGGAGTATCAGAATTCGTCCTGGGCATTAATTCAGCTTCACGGCTGGGCGAGCCATGCCGGGGATGTCGATCTGGAGAAGTGGGTTGTCTCCCAGGTTCGAGAATCGTTTCTTCTACCCGTGGCAGATCTCTCGCGCGACCGGGGAGCGGAGGGAGAGTTCTTCTCTCTTTGGGCGCTTCAGGCTCATCTGCTATTTTCGGTTCTCGGCGCGGACGAACTCAAAAAGTGGCTCGGCGCGCAGGAGATCGGGGAAAAGGATCTTTCTGTGGTGGAGGAGCACAACTCGGTACACCATCTCGCAATCAACGCCTCCCGTGCGTGGGGCATCCAGGCGGCGTACCACGCCACCGGGGAAGATCGATGGCAACAGGCATTTGACGAACATGTCGAAGCCTCCCTCTCCCTTCATCACGATTGGGAAGGGCACCGCCATGCTTATGCCCACTGGGTGCCTCAATTCACCCTTTATGCTTTGCGCGGGCAGCCGGAATAGAGCACCTATTTCCCTTTTCTCCATTCCTCGGCTTGTTTGAGCTGTGCTTCGGCTTTCCTTCGGTCTGTCCAGTCGGGTGGCGCCGTTTCGAGCGCTTTTTGAAGGTCGGCAATCGCCCGGTCGAGATCTACTCTTTCCAGGTAGAGCAATCCTCGTTCGTAGTACGCCAGGCTGAATGTCGGATTGAGTTCGATCGCCTTTGAGTAATCTTCGATGATGGTATCGATAATGGTGGGGGAGGAAACCCTGCCTCTGAGGGATTTATCCGTATTCTTGAACTTCCTCACCTTTCCCCAGCTGTAATTGCTTTTCTGCTCCTGGAGATCCTTTTCCTCTTCTGATTCGGAACTTCCCGGTTCTTCGGCCTGTTCCAATCCGGATTTTTTTGGAGTGGGGGGGGCTTCTTCGAGAGCCATGTCGTTGCCGGCATGGAAAGATTGGGTTGTTCCGCTCAGGGCGAGATCTTTGAAATTGGCACCATATGTTTCGGCCGCCTTTTTACGGGAAAGCCCCCGGTTGAAATGAGGCTCGGAGAATCCCGGATCGAGTTCGATCGCTTTGGTGAAATCCTCGA
>PVBE012064075.1_pt1 | contig 35670 bp, 29 predicted proteins | sample 1631181 | NCBI WGS metagenome assembly PVBE01 (sample SAMN08397723, study PRJNA350692) | Marine metagenome, whole genome shotgun sequencing project. | isolation source: water | place: Pacific Ocean | collected 2012-04
AGTCTTCCAGCACGAGTCGCCGCCATCTGCAACGGTGATGCTGAAGTCGAGTTCAAGCGCGATGGCGCAGTGCTTTCCAGTGGGTGTGTTCGAGGCCAACTCGATTCCCCACTTCATGAAGCCGTCATTGCACGGCGGCGTGTCCAAGCCGGCGCACGGTGCCGTAAAGCATGGCAGGTTGCGATAGGCCATCACGATGAGCGTGTCGATATTGGGCCAGACTTGGTTCCAAAGGCTGCCACTTGTAATGTCGTCTTGCACTACCGGAGGCATGAAGGCCGACAAGGTGGCGTTGACGTTGGCGCCGCTGTTGTTGTGGGCGTGAATGAGTCCGTGGACGGTGTCCAACATGCCAATCCAGTCGGCGGTGGTGGCGGCACCCTTCGGCTCGACATCGAGATTCAGGTCGATGGTCGGTCCATTTGGGCCGACGTTGGTCGCGAGTGTCGCGCTGCATGTGGTGAGGTAATTCAGGATGAGCGTCACGTTGTCTCTGACGCCTTGTGTTGTGCCGTCCCAGTTCTTATCGCCGTAGTTCAGAGACAGGTGTATGCCTGCATTGTCGAGCGCCTGCACATAAGCGTCGACTTTCTGGAAGTTCACGCCGCCCTGAATCGTATCGGCGACTTCTTGAATGACCCAGCCTCCGGCGATCGACGGAGTCGTTGTCGAAGTCACAAAAGTGGTCAGTGCCGTGCGATCGGTGTCGTTCATGATCGGATAGGTCATCCAGTTCATCATGCCGATCTCATAATTGTTAGCAGCGACAGGATGCGCGATCGCAGCGGCTGCGGCACAGCAACCAACGATGAGGCCTTTTTGAGTGAGGGCTGGCATGTGTGGGTTCCTTCTCCAGAGGCCAGTATGCAGTCCAAGGGAAGTTATCGACTCCCAAAAGTCTTCAACTTGCAAAAACAGACCCCCGATGACGTTGGTCGGGGGCCTGTGTGGGCTTGAATACGAAGGTGGATCAGCCGCCGAGTGTGTATCGCACGAACTTGGTGATCGTGCACCCTTCGGGGAGAATCTCCTCGATGGTCTTGGTCTCATCGACCACATACTTTTGCTTGATCAGCGTGTTCTCTTCGAGGAACTTGCGGACCTTGCCTTCGGACATTTTTTGGGCGATCTCTTCGGGTTTGCCGCTGACCTTGGCTTCTTCAACAGCTCTGGCGCGAATCTCGGCGAGTTTGTCCTCTGGAACGTCATCGGGCGTGATGGCAGCCGGATCATAGAAGGTGATGTGCTGACAGATGCCCTTGAGCACATCGGCATCGGCGTCACCTTCGACCTGCAGCAGGCATCCGCGTTTGCCATCGTGGTGCACATACTGTCCGTAGTGTCCGCCCTCGAGTTTTTCGCCGCGTGCGAAGTTGGCGTTTTCGCCGGTCTTCACGCGGATGTTGTCGATTGCAGCGGTCATTTCATCGGTTGGGGTAATGAAGCCAGCGGGGCAGCCCATGGCTGCATTGCTGACGGTATTCATCATCGTGATGAACTCTTCGTTGCGGGCGGTGAAATCGGTCTCGGTCAGGACTTCAATGATGGCGGCTCCGCCGTCCCCGACGACAATGGCCACGCGACCTTCGCCGGTGGTCCGCTCGGTGCGAGTATCCATTTTGCCTTTGCGTTTTGCGCGAATCCACTCTTCGGCGGCGGACATGTCTCCGCCGTTGGCCTTGAGGGCATCCTTGCAGTCCATCATTCCCAGACCGGTTTTATGGCGCAAAGCCATGACATCTTTTGCAGCAATGGTCACTTCGTCGACTCCGATGTGCGAAACGTGATCAGTTCTTGGGTTCTTCGGCCGTTGCGGTGGCGACATCGCCATCCGTTGTAGCCGCGGGGGTTTGTTCAGGGGTTTGTTCAGGGGTTTGCCCAGCCGTGTCTTCAGCGGCCGCTGAGAATTGAGCGCGGCGGCTTCGGCGTTTGGGTGTCTGCGAATCGGCGGACTTGCCTTCGTCAGCACCTTCGGCTTTGGCAGTACGTCCAGTCAGCCCAGCTTGCACGGCTGCGGTGAATTCACGCATGATGACTTCGATGCTCCGAATGGAGTCGTCATTGCCTGGGACGGGCAGATCGACCTCGTCCGGATTACCGTCGGTGTCGATGAGTCCGATGGTCGGAATTCGCATCGCACGGGCCTCGAGAAGCGCATTGGCCTCTCGCTTGGTATCAATGACGACGACCGCGCCAGGAAGCTTGGTCATATCACGGATGCCTTGCAGGTTCCGCGTGATCTTTCGCTTCTCACGCATGAGTTGCGAAGTCATCTTCTTGGAATAGGTTTCGATTTCACCCGAATCTACCAATGCTTCAAGTTCTTCAAGTCGCTTGAGGCGTTCGCGAATCGTGCGGAAGTTTGTGAGCGTGCCGCCGAGCCAACGCTCAACGCACCAAGGCATACCGACTTCGGTTGCGAAGTGTTGCACCGAACCTTTGGCTTGTCGTTTCGTGCCGACGAAACAGACATCGCGACCATCGGCGACGACCTTGGTGATGTATTTCTTGGCCAGCAGCAGACCGCGAACGGTTTCGCGGATATCAATGATGTGCAGACGGTTCCGCTGGCCCCAGATATAGGGCTTCATACGCGGGTTCCAAGCGCTGCGGCGCTGGCCAAACTGAATACCTGCGTCGAGCAGGTCCTGTACGAGTGTCTCAGACATGTGTCCGATTGCTCCTGTGCAGCGTCACCGACGAATCATCATGCGGACCCTTGATTTTCAAGGGGATGCTCGTCCGTGGGACGCTTGGGGGGTGGTCGATGAATCGACCGAAGAAAAAACGTAGGTCGCCAAGCCTCCGCATGAGGCAAGAGCGGCCGGGAAAGAACCAATGCCCTGACCACGGCAACACGCCGAGCGAGGACAGATCAGTCAGTCTACATTCCCCGGGCCGTCGCTTCAATGACTCCGGTGGCACGATCGGCCAGATCATGGTGGCAAATGCGGCCTCCGACGATGGTCGCGATTGCCCGCGATTGGACTTGGCGCCCAGCAAAGGGGCAGTTTCGGCCCTTGGAGCGAAATTGGAGCGGATCGATGGTCCACACAGCGTCTGGATCGATGATGGTGACATCAGCAGGGCCGCCCACTTCGAGCCGTCCGAGTCCAAGGTGGTGCAGATTGACCAACTCAGCGGATTGGCAGGTCATCATCGCGAGCATTCGTGGCCAGTCGATCACACCATCTTCGATGAGGGCTTCTCGATACAGCGGAAGGGCACACTCGAGTCCAACCATGCCAAAGGCGGCCGATGCGAAATCGGTGTCTTTGGAGTGGCCCGGGTGTGGCGCGTGATCAGTCGCCAGCACCGTGATGGTTTCATCGGCAATGCCTTCCTTGATGGCCGTGATGTCTGGGGCGGTCCGAAGGGGTGGATTGACTTTGGCAAGCGTGTTCCAGCCGTCGCATTCTTGCTCGGTCAGGAGCAAGTGGTGGGGGGCCGCTTCGCCCGTAGCGGGTTGTCCGTCGGCTCTTGCGGCGCGAAGTGCATCAATACTTTCGGCGATGCTCAGGTGCTGCGCGTGATACCGGGCGCCAACGGCGCGATTGATCATGAGGTCTCGCTGAAGCATCAGCACTTCAGCTTCTCGTGGCCAGCCGTCCAGTCCAAGTCGAGAGGCCACAGCGCCAGCATTCATTGCTGCGCCGCGTGTGAGCGTTGGTTCCTGGCAGTGCTGCATGAACACGCTGTCGGCTGCGGCGACCAGCCCCAGCACGGTTCGCATCATTGCCGCATCTGCAATGCCGTCTCCATCATCGGAAATGGCTACGGCGCCAGCCTCCACCAGATCCAGTATGGGTGCTGGTGATGTTCCATTGCGTCCGACGGTTCCACACGCCACAGGAAAGACACGGGCAAGATTGGCCTGTCGGGCGCGGTGTGTGATGGCGTCCACGACCGATACGCTGTCCACCGCGGGCGTCGTGTTGGGCATACAGCAGACGGTGGTAAAGCCGCCGGCGACCGCCGCTGCGGCACCAGTGGCGATCGTTTCTTCGTGATGACCAGATTCGTCTGGGTCACGAAAGTGCACGTGGATGTCCAGTAGCCCAGGCGACACGATGCAGCCTTGGCAGTTGATTGTTTCGGCGGTGCTGGACGACAATCGGCTGTCTGACATCGTCACGACCACGCCATCGCGAATCAGTACGTCGCCAGTTGCGTCGTGGCTGGTTAGTGGGTCGATGACTCGGCCGCCTTGGAGCAATAGTTCCGCCATGGTTTGCATGGTATCGCCGATAGCGTCGTCGCCCAATGCAACAACGCCCGGATCAGCGATCCGGGCGTTGTCAGAAATCAATTCAATGTTGTGATCAGGCGATCACTTCTTGCCAGCACAGCAAGATGATTTGCCGTTGGCCTTGGCAGCAGCGGCTTTGGACTTGGAGCAGCTTTGGCTGCCACCATTGGCCTTCTTGGCAGCACAAGCGGCCTTCTGCTCAGCAGTGCAGGAGGTCTTGCTAGCACAGCATGCGGGGGTGTCAGCAGCGCCTAGAGCTGGGGCAGTGCTGTTGGCTGGCTGGTTGCAGCCAGCGATGAGGGCTGTGAGGCCAATAGTTGCGGTAATCGCGAGTGTCTTGAACATCGTATGGAATCTCCAGGTTGGGCCCCGTATATGGGCCATTTTCGATTGAGTGTCATACTGTATTCGGATTGGGTGCCCTAGTCCACCTATGAAATCTCCAGAATTCGGAGGATGCCATTACTTGGAGCAGAAGCAGCCTCAAACCCCCATAGCATTGGAGATTCATGGCTGATACCCCCGATTCCACATCCGATGCAGCGGCTCGCCGGGCCAGATTGCATGCTCAGGCCAGCGGATTGCCCGATGCTCCTGGGGTGTACCTCATGAAGGACGCCCAGGAGGAGGTGCTCTACATCGGGAAAGCATCGTCTCTCCGCGACCGTGTTCGGAGCTATTTCTTGCCCTCGACGGACCTTGGCCCTCGCAAGCAGCCCATGCTCGCGTTGATTGAGCACATCGAGATCATTGAAGCCCATGCCCAGTGGGAAGCCTTGCTCGTCGAAGCTCGGCTCATCAAGGACATTCGCCCTCGGTTCAACGCGATGTTGACCGATGACAAGACCTTTCCATACCTCGCGGTGACAACTCGGGATGCGTTTCCAGGCGTATTTGTGACGCGAGATCCCAGAGACGAACGCTTTCGTGGGGCACGTATTTTTGGCCCGTTTACATCTGGTCGCGACCTTCGCGAAGCATTGCAGGTCATGCAGCGGATCTTTCGCTTTCGCACATGCCACTTGGACATCAAGGAAGACGACCCCGCGAATGCGCACTTCAGGCCGTGCCTGCTTCACGCCATTGAACAGTGCACGGCACCGTGCGCCAATCGCGTGTCCCGCGAGGATTACCGTGGAGACATCGATCGACTGATACGGTTTATGGGCTCACAGCGAGCCGCGGTGGTGCGTGACCTCAAGGCGCAGATGAATGCAGCTGCGGCGGACAAACGCTACGAACAAGCAGGGGCGCTCCGTGATCAACTGCGGTCCATCGAACGGTTGTCTGATCGGGCTGCCAATCAGGATGAAGCGTGTGCTTGGCAGCCAGAGGTGACAATCTTTGCATCTGACCCAGCCGATGCTCTGCGTTCGCTACAACGCACGCTTCGCATCGATGAGCCGATTCGATATCTCGAGGCGATCGATATCGCCCATTTGGCGGGCAACGAAACTGTCGGATCCAAGGTGTGCTTTCTTGATGGTCGACCATTCAAAGACCAGTACCGTCGATACCGAATTCGTACGGCAGAGAATGACGACTATCGCGCAATTGCCGAGGTGGTGTCTCGGCGGTATCGAGAAGCGGGCGAAGGCCGCGAACGCTTTCCGGACGTCATCCTCATCGATGGGGGGCAGGGGCAACTTGCTGCGGCGCTCAAGGCGTTCGGGACCTGTGAGGTTCAGCCACCGCTGGTGATCTCGCTGGCCAAGAGGGAGGAGTTGATCTGGGTACAGGATCAACCCGTTCCGATGCGATTAGGGCGTAATAATCCCGGATTGCGGCTCTGCCAAGCGATACGGGACGAGGCCCACCGCTTTGCCCAGTCCTATCACCATGCCCTGCGTCGAAAGCGTGTTCTGGGTGAAGAGTGAGTTGCCCGTTGAAATGCCTCCGTCTTGTTGTACTTTACTTTCCGGAGGGGATCTGAGAATGAGGAGATGTGGCTGATGTACGAGAAAACAACCATCGCTTTTGGTCTTGGAATTGGATCGCTACTGCTGCTGGCGGGCGTGGCTCATGCCGCCACTGTCACAGTGCACGTTGGTGGGTATTACTTTGACCCTCAGTTTCCCGCGGTACAACCTGGGGACACGATTCAATGGGTGTGGGATGACGGACAGCATGATGTCACCAGCGGTCCGACCTGCACCGAGGACAGCGGCCTTTTTTATCACGCAATTGACTCGAGCAATCAGATCTTTGAGTGGACCATTCCATCCAGTCACGACGGAACGCTCATTCCGTACTACTGCAGCATTGGCAACCACTGCGTTGCGAGCAATCAGTACGGTGGCCTGCTCGTCAACACGGGGGCCGTCCACTATGTGACGACCAACGGCTATGTCTTTGAGCCAACCAACGTCAACGTAACCGCAGGCGACGTGGTTGTCTGGATTCACGCTGGCGGAAGTCATACCGTGACCTCAGGGAGCAACTGCACGCCAGATGGTCGCTTCGACGAGGCGCTCGACAATATTTCACAGATGCCCTTCTACGTCGTGCCAACGGATTCACCCAGCGAAGTCATTGACTACTACTGCAATCCGCATTGCAACTTCGGAATGGTCGGTTCGATTACCGTCATCGGCAGTGGTGGGTGTCCTGAGGATCTTGATGGCAACGGCCTGGTGGGCGTTGATGACCTTCTGATGCTTCTTGCTGCCTATGGCAACACGTGTGCCTGCCCTGAGGACATCAATGAAAGCGGCACCGTTGATGTGGACGATCTCCTGATGCTGCTGGCGGCCTATGGCCAGGACTGCTGATCGATCAGAATCTCCAGGCGCCGGTTCATGCGATCCAGTGATTTGAGACAGCGTTGGTCAATGCGATCGACCAATAGCAGTCGTCCGCCGTTTGCGTACGCCACGACCATGTCAAAGGAGTTCGATCCAAGGCTGATCGCTGCGATCTGCTCAGGTGAATTCAACACGATGGCAGAACTTCGGTGGGGGTTGATGAAACTCAAGCGGGCGCGGGTAGCAGTCCGTCGTCTTCATCAGTGGCTGGGGGCTGTTCTGGGTTGGCCGGTGCCGTTGGCGACTGGGCGGCTTCGTCGGGCGAATCGATCTCTGCATCGAGCAGGTCGGCGACGGTTGGTCGATCAATGGTGCCCCCGTTCATCAGCGTTTCGACTTCACTGCTCTGGAGCGTTTCATACTTCAGCAGCGCTTCAGCGATGGCAATAACAGTGTCCCATCGTTCGGCAACCATGCGTTCAGCATCGACAAAGGCGTCATCGACGATTCGTTTGACTTCCTCATCAATGACGCGGGCGGTCTCGGGCGAGTAGTCCTTGTCAGGAAGGATCGAGTCATTCTGATCTGAAGGCGCGTACCGGACGAAGCCAAGTCGGTCGGACATGCCCCATTCCAGCACCATGTGTCTAGCGTAGGCCGTGGCCATTTGAATGTCCATTGCTGCGCCCGAGGAGACATCGGCGGTCTTGCGTTGTTCAGCAATTCGACCAGCGCACAAGACTCGGAGAGTGGCGTCGATGTACCGACGGCCGTAGCCGTATCGATCCTTCTCTGGAAGACTGAAGGTGGCGCCCATCGCTTGCCCACGGGGAATGATCGTCACCTTGTGTACTGGGTCGGCGTCTTCGAGCATTGCCTGAACCACTGTGTGCCCAGCTTCGTGGTACGCAGTCGCGATACGCTCGGTCTTTTCGATCTTTCGACTGTGCGATGCGCGGCCGAACTTGATCTTGTCTCGCGCTTCCTCAAGGTCGAGTTGATCGACGGCGTCTTTGTTTTCGAGCGTAGCGATGATCGCTGCTTCATTGATGAGCGCTGCGAGATCGGCGCCCGAGAACATTGGCGTACCTCGTGCGGTTCGCTTGAGGTCGACGTCGGGCGACATGGTGATTTGGTCCGAATGGACTTCGAGGATCTTGAGTCGACCTTCCACGTCTGGGAGCGAGACGGGCACCTGTCGGTCGAAGCGACCTGGGCGAATCAGTGCTGGATCGAGCACGTCAGACCGGTTTGTTGCGGCAATCACGATGACTTGATCGGTTGCTTCGAAACCGTCCATTTCGACGAGGATGGCGTTAAGGGTTTGCTCGCGTTCGTCATGGCCGCCACTGCTGAATCCGCTGCCCCGGCGACGTCCGACGGCATCAATTTCATCGAGGAAGATGATGCATGGACTGTTTTCCTTGGCCTGTTTGAACAGGTCTCGCACTCGGCTAGCGCCAACACCGACAAACATTTCGACGAAGTCGCTTCCGGAGATCGAGAAGAAGGGGCAGTCGGCTTCGCCTGCAATGGCTTTGGCCAGAAGCGTTTTTCCGCAGCCGGGAAGACCCACAAGCAAGACGCCTCGCGGAATGCGTCCGCCAAGTCGTTGGAACTTCTTTGGGTTCTTGAGGAACTCGACTAGTTCGAGCACTTCTTCCTTTGCTTCGTCGATGCCCGCGACATCGGTGAACCGGACTTTGGAGGCCTCCTTGGTGGAGATCTTGTGTTTGGATTTTCCAAAGCTTCCGAGCATGCCGCCCGGGCCGCCACCGGCGCCTCGCATGGAGCGGGCGATCAGGAACCAGATAATAAGAAGCAGCAGGAGGAAGGGGCCGATCGTAATCAGGAGTTGCATCCAGACGCTTTGCTTGGTGTCAGTCTCGAAGTGGCCATGCAGCAGGGTGTCGAGTTGTTCGATGTAGAACTGTCGGCTGCCGCCGTCGATGAGGTGATACACCGTGGCCGGTTCGTTGCCGGGGTTGATGCCCTCGACACCTGCCTTGATTGTGGCAATGACGCGATCGCTTTTGACGACAACCGCCATGGGGGAACCGGGCGTTGGTTCATAGAGATCACCGGTCGCCGGTGTGACCAATTCCTTGAACTTCTGCCAGCTCTTGATTTCCTTGCCCGGCGCGGAGGACTGCATGACGGCAAAAAGCACGATGAGTAGACCGAGAATAAAGACCCAACTCATCAGCCCGCGGGAGGCCGGTCGTTGTGGCGGCCGAGGCGGTCCACCTTGTGGCTTCTGGTCGGGAGACTGGGGTGGGGTTGGTTGATCAGGCATTGCAGCGTTGTTCCGTAGCCATATTCTATGAGGGCTGGGCTTGGAGTGTCGACTCTGCGGCTACCAGGCGGCAGTCATTCGGTCGACAATGGCACGTGCCATGTTCTCCACAGCTTGCAGCTTGCCCAGTTCGATCGGCTCTTCGAGGGGGTTGGATGAGAGAAACAGCCCTTCGCTGCCCATTCCGTCCCACGCGGTGATTGTTCGATTGCTGCTGAGATCCTCCCAAGTCCAATTCGTCTGCATTTGGACGAGCGTTTCCTGGTCGAGTTTGGTCAGTCGTGACTGCGATAATGCTCTCAGTTCGACCTCGGTGATTTCGACTTCAAGGAGCGTGTCTGCTTCAGCGGCCGACGTGACCCGCCATGGCGTGCGGTTCTCAACCTCGCGAATCAGGGCATTGGTCAGCAGATAGCCGACCTCCCGCTCGTAGGTCGTGTTCTTGACGATCGGAATGGCAATGGTCTTCCACTGATCGCTGTACGCGCTGCCGAGGGTCCAGCCCTTTGAGGCGTCCGAGGCGCATCCGGCGGTCAGTGTGGCGGTGGCCAGCCCAATGATGAGGGCTCGGAGCATCAGTTGGAATCCTCAGTAACGATCGGTGGATCGGTTGTCGTGTCAGTGGGATGCCGTTCAAGCAGTGTGCTGCGAAGCAGGGCGTAGTCCGGTGTGCGTGCGAGTACGGCCTCGGGTAATTGGGCGAGAATTGGGGGAATCTGGCGAAGGGCCGTGAGCGATGCCGTGGATGTCGGGAAGCGACGGATCAGTGATCGGATCGTGAACTCACAGGCGATCGGATCGCCGTGTCCGAGATACCAGGTTGCCGTCGTGAGCAACTTGTTTGCTTCCGACTCGTTGATTCGTTGAATGAGCGCCTCAGCCCCGATGCGTTCGGCCTCTGCCGGTCGCTGTGCGGCGAGCTGCTGCAATTCAACCTTTGCTTCAAGCAGGCCGACGATGTCAAACTCGGGCCCCTTGAACGAAGCGATGTTGGCGTAGATGAGGCGCCGCCGGGCAAAGGGCACTTCCGTGCTACGCGGATAGCGTTCGACGAAGATCGCGTAGGCCGAGGCCGCCAATCCCATTCGTCGTTGTCGGAAGTAGAGACCGGCAAGTTCCAATCCACACTTCTCGGCGAGATTGCTTCCTGGAAGCCGTTCTTGGATACGGATAAACAGTTCTTCGGCTTCGTCAGACGCATCAATGATGCGTAGGCCGAAGGCCTTTCGATACAGGCCATGCGCATACTTGACAGCTACTTCGTACTCGCGTTGGAGCGCCAGCGGGAAGACTTCGCTACTGGGGAATTTTCTAACGAGGTACTCATACTCGTACAGGGATTCGTATTCGTCCCCGAGTGCCACCAACGCATCACCCTTGATCATGTACGCCTCTGGCATGAGTTCGGACGTTGGATTGCGGGCCATCCAACGATTGACCATGTTCAGGGCACGGCTTGGGCGGTCATCGGCCAACAGGACGCGGGCTCTGGCCAGCCGGGCCCCGGCGGAGTCTGCCGCGGGGGTTTGTTCAAGTTTCCATTCATCGGAGGTGTCGTTCAGGCGGTAGATATCTTGGGCACCCACGCTTACTGCGATCGAAAGGGTTGCCAAGGGGGCCAGAAAGAGTAAAAATCGCCGTATTGGCCCGTCCGTGGGGTGCATGGCGGGCATCCTACACCCGCCGTGGGATTCTGCGGTGGCCAAGAGACGATATGTAGTGGTTCCGGGCCTCGAGGCGCAGGCTTTGCCACCAGTGACCGATAACACAACATCTTGTCACAGGTTGGGTTCTGTCGATCGGGTCGGTCGAGCAAGGGGGCGAGTCCTCTCTATTGGCGGGCTCCCTTTGGGCGGTAGTCGCCCGAGGCTAGGAGAAGTGCCACACCACCGGAATGACCCATCTGATCGGAGTTGGCCGCTGCAAAATAACGGCAATTCTCAGGGCATGCGTCGGCAACACGAAAACTGAATCGTCTATTGGCGATTGGTCTTGACGAACACCATGCACACACCACTCCGGCAGACTCGAACTGAAGTTACGTCCCAACCCCCGCTTGTCGTAGGCCCCCATCATATGTATGGTGGAATCACGTCGACAGCGTGTTCACGGAAGAACGACAGCGCGACGGGACAAGTTGGGTCGAATGTATGTTCGGCTCATTCACGGCGAAGTGGTCAAGGAGTAGACCCAATGCCCGATCTTGAACAGGCAGAACAAATTGATACTCAAGACGCTGCGGCGACGGTTGTCGTTGCAGCTGCAGGTTCGGCCGTTGCGATTCGCGCGTCCGTACAGCAGACCACCAAGAAAGCCAGTTCGTCCACGCGTCGTGTCGGTGACACGACGTCCTGTGGGCAAAAGGTGCTTGATGTCTGGGTGTCGTATCGCGATGAACCGTGCGAACCCACGCGGAATGTGCTCATGGAGCACTATCTTCCGTTGGTGCGATACACGGCCGAGCGACTTCATGTGCGACTTCCTTCTGAAGTTGATGTGGAGGATCTCATGTCGTCGGGCCTCTTTGGCTTGATGGATGCGATCAATGCCTTCGACCTGGAGCGTGGTGTGAAGTTCGAGACGTATTGCACGCAGCGAATTCGCGGTGCGATCTTCGATGAGTTGCGGGCCATGGACTGGGTTCCCCGATTGGTTCGCTCGCGAACGGCCAAGATGGAACGAGCTCGCAAGGAGCTTGAAATGTCCACAGGCCGCCGCGCGACCGAGGATGAGGTTTCCAGCCACCTCGAAGTGACCAGCGATGAATACACCAAAATCAAGCGTGACAGTCAACCTATCTCGATGGTTTCGCTTGACCGAAAGTGGTTTGAGACGGATTCGAGTCGGGACGTCCGCGAAATCGACGTCGTGGCGGATCGTCGTCAAGAGAATCCCGCGGCAAAGTTGCAGCGGGACGACCTGAAATTCTTGCTGACTCGCGGGCTGTCTCGAGCGGAGCGGCTCATTGTCATTCTCTACTACTACGAGGAAATGACGATGAAGGAAATTGGCGTGACGCTCGATCTCAGTGAGTCACGGGTGAGCCAGATGCATTCCTCGATTCTCGCACGACTCAAAGCACAAATGCAGCATCGGACCAAGGAAGTCTGACCCCGATCCAATCAGAAACACAACGAGCCCCGATCGCATGATCGGGGCTCGTTTCGTTTTCTGGGTCGTGGCTGAATCCTTGCTCAGGATACGGTGGCCGGTTCGCTTTCGACGATGATCTCCGCGGAAGTTTTATCGAGTACTTCCTCGGCTGTGACGTCCGGCGCCAGTTCAGTCAGTACGAAACGTTGTCGCTGTGGATCCATTTCAAGTACACACAGGTCGGTGATCACCATGTCGATGCACCGAACACCAGTCAGGGGCAGTGTGCACGCGGGAAGGAGTTTGGGTTCGCCTCGTTTGTTGCAATGATCCATCATGACCACAACCCGGCGGACGCCTGCAACCAAGTCCATGGCGCCACCCATGCCCTTGACGAGTTTGCCTGGAATCATCCAGTTGGCAATGTCGCCTTCCTCGCTCAGTTCCATGGCGCCCAAAATGGCAAGGTCGATGTGGCCTCCGCGAATCATGGCGAACGACTCATGGCTTCCAAAGAAACTGGCGCCCAAGTCGGCGGTCACCGTTTGTTTGCCTGCATTGATGAGGTCGGCATCGACCGCATCATCGGTGGGGAATGGGCCCATCCCCAGCAGCCCATTTTCTGATTGCAGCCAGACGGTCATGCCATCAGGCACGTGATTGGCCACCAGCGTGGGCATTCCGATCCCGAGGTTGACGTAGAAGCCATCCTGCAATTCGCAGGCAGCACGGCGGGCAATGTCATCACGTGTCAGCGGCATGGTCCGAGTGTATCGGCCGTCGGCGTCGCGGGCGTATAGGGGGGGCACTACAATGCGGAGATGTCCACAACTACCACCGATATCGTGACCGAACTGTGTGCCCATCCACTGCTGCTTGATGATTGCAATGCCGGTGACGGTCGAGTCGTGTCGATCAATCCTGCTACCGGTGAAGCGATCGGGGCAGTTCGGCTTCAATCTCGTGATGAATATGACCAGTGCATCACGCGGGCCATGCTTGTGCAGAAGCACTGGCAAATGCTGCCGGCTCCCAAACGTGGTGAACTGGTGCGGAGAATTGGCAATGCATTTCGTACGCAGGAAGAGGCACTTGGCCGGCTCGTGACGATGGAAATGGGCAAGATTCTTCCTGAAGGCATCGGCGAAGTCGTCGAGTGCATCGACATCGCTGACTTTGCCGTGGGGCTCTCACGTCAGTTGTACGGGCTGACGATGCCTTCGGAGCGGCCCCAGCACCGCATGTACGAGCAGTGGCATCCGCTTGGAACCATTGGAATTATCAGCGCGTTCAACTTCCCGGTGGCAGTGTGGGCGTGGAATGCCATGTTGTCGGCCGTTTGTGGAAACGCGCAGGTGTGGAAGCCAAGCCTGGCCACACCACTGACTGCCATTGCGATGACCAATATTGCCCAGCAGGTCATGCGTGAACAGGACATCTTTACGCCTGCTCAGGGCGATCCGGCTGATTTGTTTGGCTTGGTCATCGGGACTGACGACGAGATTGGCGAAACAATGATTGCCGATCGTCGCCTTCCGTTGATCAGCGCGACGGGTTCGTGCCGAATGGGTCGGCATGTCGGGACGCAGGTTGCCAAGCGGCTCGGGCGAAGTCTGCTTGAACTTGGGGGAAACAATGCCATCATCGTGACTGAGACGGCCGACGTTGATCTGGTTATTCGGGGAACGCTCTTCGGGGCCGTGGGCACTGCAGGGCAGCGATGTACGTCAACGCGGCGGTTGTACTGCCATACGGATGTTGTTGACGCGGTGACACAGGGTCTCGTTAAGGCCTATGGGCAGGTGCCTATTGGCAATCCGCTTGAGTCTGACACCTTGGTTGGGCCGCTGATCGATCAGCGAAGCGTTGACGCCATGCGGGCTGCGCTGGAGCGTGCGACGGCCGAGGGATGCGAGGTTCTGTGCGGTGGCGTTGAAGGCATCGACGCGTTTGCCGATTCACCCGGCCACTATGTGACGCCGAGTATTGTTCGCGTTTCTCGGGGTGCAACGCCGGGCATCACTCGAGAAGAGACATTCGCGCCGATTCTGTATATCTTTGAGTACAGCGATCTTGAAGACGCAGTTGCTGAACAGAACAGTGTCGATCAAGGGTTGTCCAGTGCCATCTTTACAGACTCTGTTCGGGCTGCGGAACGCTTCCTGTCGCATGCCGGGAGTGACTGCGGCATTGCCAACGTGAATATTGGCACCAGTGGCGCGGAAATCGGTGGTGCGTTCGGTGGCGAGAAGGACACTGGAGGTGGTCGCGAGAGCGGCAGCGACTCATGGAAGGCCTACATGCGCCGGCAAACCTGCACCATCAACTGGGGAGATGATCTCCCGCTGGCGCAGGGCATCGAGTTCGGCGGCGGCGACTGATTTGGTGGATGAGCCACTGACCATTCGGTTGCGTCGTCCCGCGATTGTGTCGCTGTCCGATCAGGTATGGTCGCCCGATGCTCATCTGCGGGATGAATGCGAGCGTCGCTGGAAGCGTCTGCACGCGTCAAATGATCACTTGTTCGATGGGCAGATGATTCAGGTTGCCGGTGTCCATCGCAATGGTTCTGGTGGGGCAGTGATTCAGGGGTTCCCGTGCGACTTTCGTTGGTACGCGGTTCAAGCGCCCATGGAAGACGAGGATGAGATCTTTGATTGTCATTGTCGTCCGCTGGGCGTGAAGGGCTTTACGGTGTGTGGCCAGCGGTACTTGGTGGGCCGCCGGGCGTCATGGACCACGTTCAATCCAGGTTGCTGGGAATTCGCACCATCTGGCGGCGTGGAGCCTGGGTGTACGCCTGAGGATGCGATCACTTGCGAATTTCAGGAGGAGATTGGTCGGTCTTTCCGCCAGCCCCCGCGAGCCGAGGCGGTGCTCTTCGACCCTGCCGCATGTACTTGGGAAGTCGCTATGCGAATTGAAGTTGCCAGCGAATCTCTGGGGACACCCACCGACGAGTACGACGACCTTCAGTGGCTCCGCCCTGAAGAACTCCCCGGCGACCTCACTCCCATCGCTCGGCGCATCTACGCCCTTCTCGCCTGACGGGGAGTTTGGCTTAATGAAATTTTTTGTGGGGTCAGGCGGTTTTGGCGTCGAGCCAAGTGGAGACGCTGCGGAGGTCGTTGATGATGGTGGGGGTCACGTTGAGGGTGAATGCCTCACCAATGTGGCACCGCTGGAGGCGAGTGGCCTTCTTGCGGTTGGTCCATGGCCGACCTGCGCGGATGGATGTGATGTTGTCCTTCTGGCGGCGAACACGCTGTAGCACACGCATGCCGCGTTGGATGTCCTTTTGCATGCCCATGAGGCGCTCGATGGTCTTGACCTTGGCCGCAGTGGGGGGCACTGCAGTGACGGTAAAGGTCATAGTCGTATTCGGGGCGATCTCGGTGCTCATCAGGAGGCTCCTCTAGGGGCAAGCCCCGCAGTATACCAACACCCGGTCTCCAAGCAAACCGAGACTGCGGTCAAGGAGCGGTCTTAACAGGGTCTCGAAGAGGCTTGGATTGAGGGGCTATTCCGAGCCTGCGACCCGCTCAATTTCGCTGTAGGAAGTTGTACCTTCGGCGACTAACTCGAACCCAAACTCCTCAAGTGAGCAGAATAAGCCTTGCCTGGCCATGTCGCGAATACCCTTGATCGACGGCCCCTTCATGATGAGGTCACGAATGTTGTCGGTGATCTCTAGGAGTTCAAAGAGCGCACGCCGCCCGTGGTACCCGGTCTTCAGGCAGCGGGTGCACCCTTGAGGGATATAAACCTCTTTGATTCCCCCAACGGATTTGCCCATCCGCATTGTTTGGCTCGGTGTGGGTGACACGGCCTTGCGGCAAGTACTGCAAAGCAGTCGTACCAACCGCTGGGCCACCACCAAGTTCAATGCATTGGCCACTAGCGGCGCCTCGATGCCTAGGTCTAGCAAACGGAAGACCGACCCGATTGTGTCCTTGGCGTGAACCGTGGTGTAGACCAAGTGTCCGGTCATTGATGCTTGCATCGCAACGGTCGCTGTTTCGATGTCCCGAATCTCGCCGACGAAGATGACATCGGGATCCTGCCGCAGCACTGACCGCAGCACGCTGTGGAATGTTGTTCCCTGTTCGTGGTCGACGGGAATCTGCGTGCATCCCTCAAGGTAATACTCGACGGGATCTTCAATAGTGATCGCGTTCCGCTGCTCGACATTGATTTCGCGAAGGCACGAATACAGCGACGTCGTTTTGCCCGATCCAGTTGGGCCACAGGCCAAGAGCAAGCCCGCGTCGCGTGTGGCAATGGTGCGGAGTTTCTCATACATCCACGGCTTGAGCCCCAGTTCATGCAGGCGGCTGGGACTGTTACTGGAGTCGAGCACGCGAATGACGAGTTTCTGTCCGTGTACCGATGGCGTCAAACTGACGCGATAGTCGACACGTCGTCCAAGGACCGAAACTGAAAAGTGCCCATCCTGCACTTGATTTTTCTGACTGGTTTCGATCTGGCAGAGGATCTTTACGATGCCCAGTAGTCGTCGAAAAATCTGCGTCGAGAATTCAACGGCCGTAATCATCGTGCCGTCGACCCGCAGTCGAACGGCGCACCCATCAATCCGAGGTTCGACGTGGAGATCCGTCGCCCGCGTTCGGAATGCTGCATACAACAGTTTTCGGAAGGCTCGGGTGCCTTCGGCCCCCTCATCGTTATTGCCGCGTTTCAAACCACTGGAACGTGCCTGGTGAACCGTTACGCCACGGTTGTCGACCAGTGAGATGTCTTCTTCTTCGAAGCCACGATCAGGCCCCGCGATAGCAATGTCGTCGAGGCGTTTTTCCCAGTCAGTTTGGACTTCCTCGGTCACTTCGGCGTTGAGGTCAATGTCCAGTGTGTCCAGATCCGGCGGGAAGAGGTCATCTACCTCCGGGGCCCCTGGGGTTGGTTCGTCCAGTGCGATCATTTGCTGAGGATCGATGAAGATGACCCGTACCTTACCGATGCGGATTTCGTCGCCGTTATCCAGCGACTTGGCTGTGATCGCCTCATTATTGAGTTTGGTGCCGTTGCGAGAGTCGAGGTCGCGAACGGTCCAGCCTTCGCCGGCGGGCTCGATGACACAGTGGTGGCGGCTGGCTCGATCGTCCTTGAGCACAAGGGTATTGTCGTCGGCTCTTCCGATAGAGATTGGCTTGCCAGCCAGTTTGAAGCGTCGCTTTCCGCGACGGGTTACTACTTCGATCTGCGGCATTCGGTCTTCGCCCACCACATGGACCCAGAATGAAACAGGCGTCTTGGTGATCAGCCCTACTGCCGATCGACGCCCGCTGAGTCACCTAAGTGTAACTAAATTGCCGCGGTCATTGGACACCCGGTCGTTGGGCTGCTTCAATAGGTATTGAACCATGCGTTTCTTCATACTGCTTCTATCGATGGTGATGACAGGCTCGCCCGCGTTGGCCACAACCATCCGTGTGCCCGAGGACGCCGCCACCATCCAGGCGGCCATCGATCAGGCGGGCATGGGGGACCACATCCAGGTGGGGGCAGGGACGTGGCGTGAACAGCTCACCCTCAATGGGCGAGGTCTGACGCTGGAAGCTACCCAAGGCGCAGCGCGGACCACGCTTGATGGCACTGGTCTGGCAGGCGCGGTGTTAACTGTTCACGATGATGCGGCCGGACGGACTGTGATCCGCGGATTCACCATCACCGGTGGAACTGGAATTGCGAGCCATTACAACCCGTCTGTCACCGTCGGGGGCGGGCTGGTCATTCGCACGTCCTCTCCGCTCATTGAGAAGTGTCGATTCGTTGGCAACACGGTGGTTGGTGAAGGTGGTGGAGTGTGGTCGGTTGGCGGCTCGCAGCCGCGGTTTGTGTCATGTGAATTCACCGCCAATAAATCGGAACGTGGAAGTGGGGTGTATCTCCGAAATAGCTCAGCCGTATTCATGAGTTGCACGTTCCGTGAGAATCTTGCCATTTTTGGAGGCGGCGGCCTCTTTGCCGATTTCGGCTCAAGCGTTGTCTTGACCGATTGCCAATTCAGGGAGTGCCGAGCAGAATTTAATGGTGGTGGCGCCTACATCTATGACACCATCGTGCAATTCAATGAGTGTGAATTCATTCAAAACTCAGCAGGGTTTGCAGGCGGGGCTGTGTATCAGGGGTTTCGTGGGAAGGCAGTGTTTGAGTCGTGCATCTTCAAGACGCAGCTTGACAGCGTAGCGGGCGGCGCCAGCGCTGCGATTCGGCCCCCAAAGGGTGCGTGCCGGGTTGCTGGTCAGTGCATTGAGACCATCGAAAAGTCATGCCGCGATGCTGGAGGACTGTGGTCAGGCCCCATGACGGATTGCGTGCAAGTGCTGGCCGCCATGGCGCCGACCCCTCGGCCAGGCGATTTGAATGACGATGATCGAGTGGACATTCGTGATGTTGGCATTCTGATGAGTTTGTGGGGTGGCGGACGTCCTTCGGTTGAACAAACCAAGGCTCCCTAGCCCACACATGGCGTTTCCGGCCTGTTAGAATGGACGGTCAACTCGGCAGGAAGACCACTACGTGAGCAATATGACAGCCGATTTACAGACCGCTCCCCCGACCATCGTGGAGGCTGTCACCGTTAGATTTGTCGGGGACAGTGGTGATGGCATGCAACTGGCTGGTGGCCAACTCACCAGCGCCACGGCCGTGGTTGGGAATGACTTTTCCACCTTCCCCGATTATCCGGCGGAGATTCGCGCGCCGCGAGGAACGACCTTTGGTGTGTCGGGCTTTCAGGTGCACTTCTCGTCGCAACCCATTCACACACCTGGCGACGCTGTCGATGTGCTGGTGGTCATGAACCCCGCGGCGCTCAAGACCAATATTGGCAACGTGCGCCCCAGTGGCATGGTGATTGTAGACGAGGATGAGTTCACCAAGGTCAATCTCAAGAAAGCTGGCTACCCCGTCGACGCCTCTCCGCTTGATGACCCTTCATTCAACGACCGCTTCCGAGTTGTGCGTGTGCCGCTAAGCAGCATGGTGCGAGAGAAGTTGTCTGAAACCGGTCAGGGTGCCAAGGAAATCGACCGATGCCGCAACATGTTCGCGTTGGGCATGGTGTGCTGGCTGTATAACCGCCCGCTCGAGCCAACGATTCAATGGCTCGAGTCGTACTTTGGTGACAAGAAGAAGCGGCCCGAAGTCGCAGAGATGAATGTCATGGCGCTCAAGGCCGGTTGGGCGTTTGGTGAGACGACCGAAGCGATCCCAGAGCGGTACACGGTGCCCGCAGCGGAACTTCCACCGGGGCTTTATCGAAAAATCAGTGGCAGCGAAGCATTGGTGCTGGGCCTGACAGTCGCTGGCAACAAAGCCTCCAAGCAAATTACCTACTGTGGTTATCCGATTACCCCAGCATCTGAGTTGCTGCACGGTCTGGCGAACTTGAAGAAGTGGGGCGTGCAGACCTTCCAAGCCGAAGACGAAATTGCAGCGGCGTGCGCCGCCATAGGCGTTGCCTACGCCGGGGGCATCGGCGTGACAGGGACATCTGGACCCGGGCTAGCGCTCAAGGGAGAAGCCCTAGGCTTGGCGGTCATGCTAGAACTGCCGGTTATCGTTATCGATGTGCAGCGTGCCGGACCAGCTACGGGCATGCCGACCAAGACCGAACAGACCGACCTGTTGCAAGCCTTCTTCGGGCGAAGTGGCGAGGCTCCGTGCATTGTGTTGGCTGCCAGTTCGCCATCTGACTGTTTCGACATTGCCATCGAAGCCGTTCGGTTGGCTACAAGGGCGATGTGCCCTGCCATCATTCTCAGCGATGCGGGTCTAGCCAACGGCGCCGAGCCGTGGCGAATTCCTGACATCGACGCCATCGATTCCATTGAGATCGTGCATCCCGAAGCGCAATCTGACGACGCGCAAGCATTCCAGCCGTATGAGCGAGACGATTCTACGTTGGCACGCAAGTGGGCCATTCCAGGAACGCCCGGCCTCGAGCATCGGGTTGGTGGGTTGGAAAAGGAGGCGGGCACTGGCAACGTCTCCTATGACGGGGCGAACCATCAAGACATGATTTACATGCGTGCAGAGAAGATCGCCAAACTCGCCGATGTCATTCCGCCCATTGAAGTTGGAGGCGACACTGCCGCTGACACCTTGATCATCGGGTGGGGCGGTACGCACGGGGCGATCTTGTCGGCAGTCGAGAAACTTCGAAGCGATGGCGTGGCGATTGCTATGACGCACCTTCGGCACCTCAACCCAATGCCATCAAACCTCGGTGATGTGCTCAAGCGGTACAAGCGTGTCATCGTTCCGGAAATCAACACAGGTCAGCTCCGCATGCTGCTGCGTGCGGAGTTCCTCATCGATGCGCAGGGCATCAACATGATTCAAGGACGGGGCTTCCACGTCGACGAGTTGGTGGCGGCCATTGGATCGCTCATGGAAGGAGCGGATTCATGACCACAGCCGATATGTCGCTTCCGACCTACAAACCCAAAGACTTTGCGACTGACCAGGATGTGCGTTGGTGTCCTGGGTGTGGTGATTATGCTGTGCTTGCTGCTGTTCGCAAAGCACTTCCGAACATTGAAAGACGAAAGGAAGACATCGTCTTCGTTTCTGGAATCGGATGTGCAGCTCGCTTTCCGTACTACATGGAAACGTACGGAATGCATTCCATCCATGGTCGAGCACCGGCATTTGCCACGGGTATCAAACTAGCCAATCCAGAACTGGATGTCTGGTTGGTGTCGGGCGATGGCGATCAGTTGTCAATCGGTGGTAATCACACGATGCACGTGATGCGACGCAATGTGGGCGTACGCATTCTGATGCTCAATAACCGTATTTATGGACTGACCAAGGGTCAGTATTCACCTACGAGCGAGCGTGGAAAGGTCACCAAGTCAACGCCGATGGGTTCACTGGATCAGCCGGTCAATCCACTGGCTTTGGCGCTTGCTGCAGAGTGCACCTTTGTCGGCAGATGCATCGACATCGATGCCAAGACATTGACAGCCACGATGGAACGCGCCGCGCAGCACGAAGGATGCGCCTTCATCGAGGTGTATCAGGACTGTAATATCTTCAACCATCAGGCTTGGTTCTATGCGACACAGAAGGACACGCGTCCGTCCAATACCGTCGATTTGGTACATGGTGAGCCGCTGATCTTCGGAGAAAATCGCGACAGGGGCATTGCAATTATCCATGGCCACCCAACGTCGGTGACCATCGGCGAAGGAGGCGTGACCGAGAAGGATATTCTCGTGCACGACGAAACCGACCGCGCAATGGCCTTTACGCTTGCCAATATGCACTGTCCAAATTTACCCGAGCCACTGGGTGTGTTGTACTGCAATCCTGATCGACCGGCATACGAGCGTGCCAACTACGATCAGGTGTCTACTGCGATGGAAAGCAATACATCCACAGACATCGCCACGCTCGTGGCGGGACACGACACATGGACGGTCAAGGGCTGAGCACGCCCGATCGGTGTGATGTGATCGTCGTGGGCGGCGGTCATGCCGGCGCCGAAGCAGCGTGGGCTGCCTCGAAGGTGCTTGGGGCTTCGGGGCAAGTTGTTCTGATCACTATGGATCCATCACGCATCGGCGTGATGTCGTGCAATCCAGCCATTGGCGGATTGGCCAAGGGGCAGGTCGTTCGGGAAATCGATGCACTTGGTGGGCTCATGGCGCTGGCCGCTGATGCCTCAGGGATCATGTTCAAGGTGCTCAATCAATCAAAGGGACCGGCGGTTCGCGGTCCGCGAGCGCAGTGCGACAAAGTTCACTATGCGAAGGCCGTTCAGGGCCTCATTGCAACACAGCCGACTATTCACATTGTCGCAGCCACCATTGATGATTTGCTTGTTCAAGACAACCAGTGCGTCGGTGTTCGTTTGCCTGGTGGCACGACGTGCCACGCTGCGGCTGTGGTGCTAACAACTGGAACTTTCATGCGAGCGCTCATGCACACCGGACCTGCAACCAAGTCCGGCGGACGCGTCGGCGAGGCCAGCGCTGATGGTATTTCAAGTTGTCTGACTCGTCTCGGATTTGAATTGGGCCGGCTCAAGACCGGAACGCCACCGCGTCTGCGTCAGGCAAGCCTCGACTGGGATGATTTAGGGGTACAAAGCGGTGACAAACACCCAGTCCCATTCAGCGACTTGTCTGGTGATGGATTCCCGTGCCTGACGCAAATTAGCTGCCGCATCACAGAGACGACGCCCGAGGCGCATGAACTGATTCGCGCCAATTTGGATCGGGCGCCGATGTTCAGCGGGCAGATCGATGCTGAATCCGGGCCACGCTATTGCCCGAGCATTGAGGACAAGGTCGTACGTTTCGCTGATCGTGCCAGCCACCATGTGTTTCTTGAGCCCGAGACGCTCAATGGCGAATCGATCTACTGCAATGGAATCAGTACGTCGCTCCCGCCAGATGTGCAGGATCAACTCATTCATGCCATGCCTGGTTGCCACAGAGCCGAGGTGCTTCAATACGGTTACGCCGTTGAATACGACATGGTCTGGCCACATCAGATCGATGCAACCTGCGAGACAAAGAACGTTCCCGGGCTATTTCTTGCGGGCCAAATCAACGGCACCAGTGGATATGAAGAAGCGGCTGGGCAGGGCTGGGTTGCAGGTGTCAATGCCGCTCGGCGGGTGCGAGCCGAGGGGCCATTGCGACTGGCGCGAGACGAGTCGTACATCGGTGTGATGCTCGATGACTTGGTGACTCGCCGACCACGCGAGCCATACCGCCTCTTTACCAGTCGGGCTGAACATCGCATGCTGCTGCGTTGGGACAATGCCGATGCAAGACTGACACCCATTGGTCGGGATGCGGGGACGGTTTGTGACCAGCGTTGGAACCAGTGGACCGCTCGCCGCGACCGACTGGAGGACATTCATGCTCGTCTTGAGTCGCTTCCGGGCGAAGGTGGCAAGAACCTTGCGGCTCTGGCGAGGCGACCAGAATCGACCGTGTCAAGCATTGCACACCGACTTGGTGCAGGTGATGATCTGCTTGAAGTACAGCGTGCGATGACTGATACTCGGTACGAGGGGTACGTCAAGCGGCAGCAGGCGGACATTCGTCGTCAGCGTGATGCCGATGCATCGGCGATTCCACCCTCACTCGATCCACTCACCATCATTGGGTTGCGAACCGAAGCTGCGCAGGCCATTGCGCAGTTCAGGCCCACGACGCTTGGTCAAGCATCTCGCCTTGCCGGGGTGACACCTGCAGATGCCACGGTGCTTGCTGTTGCCATACGGCGAGCGTACAAGCAGTCAACTTGACTCACTTCGTGGGCGACAGGGCTTCATTTCGTCGAATTAGGGCTGTCAAGGCCATGTCACCTCGGTGTCTATTGAGCGCAGATTGCAGCGCCTCCATTGATTGCTTGATCGTGCCGACACGGGCAAGGATTGCTGGGGCTGATTTACGGGGGCCAGGGGCGGACGCTACAACACTCGGATATCCTTCCCCGTCGCCGCCACCGTAGCTCAATTGGCAGAGCACCTGATTTGTAATCTGGAGGTTACCGGTTCGATTCCGGTCGGTGGCTTTGGGGGGATAGAGGAGTGGTGTCAGCAGTTCCGTTGGCGTCATGCTGACCTCTTCAGAGTGACCCGGGGCTGGCCTCAAGCAGGCGGCTGCTCGTCTACCGTCCCAACCCGTTGGAAACCGAATCGTGGCTTCAGGGGCACCGGCTGGCCATTGACTTCAAGCACCGGGTAAGCCAGGAAGTTGATCGGACCGGACTCGGGGCCGGGTTCGACGATGAGATCGCGACCTCGGCTGAACTCCACCCGGTTGGCGGGGTTGTGGCCGAAGTAATACGTTGAGAGACTTGTGTACTTATCCGCCTCGCTGATATCTACCGGCCACCACTTGCCTTGGGCGTAGAACTCCGCCCAGCAGTGATACCCGTTGACGCCGCCATCATTTCGGTTAGACGGCACTGCGGCGCCGATGGCAAACCGAGCGGGAATGCCCGCTGCTCGAGACAGTGCGATGAAGTACGAGTGATAGTCAGTGCAGTTGCCTCTGGCGGAGTCACAGGCAAAGACCGCGTCACCGTTGCCCCAACCCTCACCGAATTTCGCGTAGCGCATGCGGTCGATGGTGTGGTCATAAATTGCTCTCGCCCGAACCAAGTCTCCGCCATTCTTGTCCTCTAGAACCTCGGCCACGATGGTCTTGAACTGTTTGGAGTTAGGGACCTTTCGATCTGGTGAGAGGAAGACGCCCATGTCGGCGGTGTCTGGGTAGACCGACTTCTCCTGTCGCTGGACATCGAATTGCAAGGTGAATGGCTTGCCCGTGTCTGTTTTATCCAGCTCGACGAATAGCACCTTGTTGCCAAACTGCTTGTCGGTGAGCACACGATGCGTGCCCGGGATATCGATCTTGGTGATGTCAATTTGTTGGAAGGCGTCACTTTCAGGAAGCGGGATCCACATCCGTGCATCGGCGGCAAGATCCGGAAGCGTTCCTTGATAAATGAACTCGAACTGATCAGATCCTTCGACCACGCCAAGCAATTCACGGTCAGCGTCGTCTGCATCCGCATGGACCCATGTGCCATCATCCTTCTGCTCCCATACGTAGAAGGGGCGCCCGTTGAGTTTGTGAATCGTTGTCTCGGTGACGGTCATGTCGCCAGGATCGCCCGAGAGAAAGAAGTCGACGTCGTAGACGTTTCCAGCTTGGCTTGCCAAATCAACGCAGGCAAAGTGTCGTTGCGGGCCGAGGTTGGCTAGATACTCCATATGGACGCGGACGAGTTTTAATTGCAGCGTCTCGCCCTCAAACTCCAGAGGGAAGTATCCATTACCAAGTTGCGACTGTTCCTCGATGTGCTGTTCGATGCCGGCCTTGATGTCCGCGGTCAGGACATGCGGAATGGTGTCCTGAGGAGGGGCAACGACCGCATCATCTGTCTGTGATTGGGCCGTAGCCATCACGAAAGCAGTCGCGCATATACAGGGAATCATGAGAATGGTTCTGGGGTGTGTTGTGGGGTTGTTCATGGCTCCGCACTGTATCAGCAGCAGCGATGTTCCATGCGGCGATCAGAATGAGCAGGTTACTCAGTCGACGGCGCGCGATCCATCGAGATCTACCAGTTGATGCGTGGCGCGCCTGAGCAGCTGATTCAGGTCGAAGCAGTCGCGTTCTTACGGTTGCGATCGAGTTGCTTGCGCTTGCCTTCGTCGAGGATCCGTTTTCGGAGGCGGATGTTGTCGGGCGTGATTTCAACGAGTTCGTCATCCTGTATGTACTCAAGTCCGCCTTCGAGCGTGATCTCTCGCGAGGCTTTGAGTACGACCGTGGCTTCCTTGTTTGCCTCACGGACATTGGAAAACGCTTTGCCTTTGACGATGTTGACGCCTAGATCGTTGTCGCGGGCGTTTTCGCCAACGATTTGCCCGGCATAGATTACATCCTGCGGTTCGACAAACAGAATGCCTCGCTGTGACAGATTGAGCATCGAGTAGGTCGTGGCTTGTCCGTGGGCAGTGGCCACCATGACGCCATTGGCACGTCGATACACGGTGGAGCGGGCGGGGGCGTATTTCTGGAAGCAGTGATACATCACCGCTTCGCCGCCGGTGGCTGTGAGCATGTGGTTGCGAAGTCCGATGAGACCCCGCGCTGGGATCTCGCACTCAATGTGCATTCGGTCGCCACGTTGCTCAAGCGTCTGCACTTCCCCGCCTCGTGGGCCAAGCAGTTCCATGGCCGGGCCGACATGATCTTCATCGACATCGATCGTGAGCAATTCGATGGGCTCGCATGTGGCGCCATCGATTTCCTTTTCGATGACTTGAGGTCTGCCGACGGTCAGTTCGTAGCCTTCACGTCGCATGTTCTCTAGGAGGATGCCCAGATGCAGCAGCCCGCGGCCGGAGACTTTGAATTCTTCAGCGCTCTCACCAGGCTCGACGCGGAGTGCGAGGTTGCTGCGAAGTTCACGGTCGAGCCGTTCGGAAATCTGGCGTGAGGTTACGAAGCGTCCACTCCGACCCGCATTGGGTGAGTCATTGATGCGAAAGAGCATGTGCAATGTTGGTTCATCGACCGCGATGCGGGCGATGGGATTGGGCTGCTCGGGGCAGGCAATGGTGTCGCCAATCTCAAAGTCGCCGATGCCTTCGACGGCGCACAGGTCACCTACCGACACAAGTTCGGCGGGTGCTCGCCCGAGGTCCTTGAACCGGTACACCTTTTGAGCCCGCGCGATACGTTGCGTGTGTTCGTGGCAGATCGTGACGGCTTGACCGGCCGAGAGTGCGCCAGCGAAGATTCGCCCGATGGCGATGCGGCCGGCATAGGGCGAGTATTCGACGCTAGCGATGAGCATCTGGAGGGGTACATCGGCGTATCCCACGGGTGCGGGAAGGTGCGTCATGATGGCGTCGAGCAGCGGTTGCATCGTGCCGTCATGCACGCCTTCTTCGGTATTGGTCCACCCGTCACGGCCGGAAGCGTAGATGGTTGGGAAGTCAAGCCGTTCGTCGCTGGCACCAAGGGCGACGAGTAAGTCGAAGATTTCATTAAGTACTTGGTCTGGTCGCGCGTTCTTGCGGTCACACTTGTTGATGACCACGATGATCGGATGGTTGAGTTCGAGTGCCTTGGTCAGCACGAATCTGGTCTGGGGCATTGGACCTTCAAAGGCATCGACCAAGAGCAGCACGCCGTCGGCCATCTTAAGTACGCGCTCGACTTCGCCGCCGAAGTCAGCGTGACCAGGCGTGTCGATGATGTTGATGCGGCAGGTTTGGCCAGCGTGCTGGCCGTCTTGTGGCCGATAGGTTACGGCGCAGTTCTTGGCTGTGATCGTGATGCCACGTTCGCGTTCGAGTGGGTCGGAGTCGAGGATGCAGTCTTCTTCTCCTTGGCTGCGTTCGAGACTTCCGCAGAAGCCCAGCAGTCCGTCGACAATGGTTGTTTTGCCGTGGTCGACGTGCGCAATGATCGCGACGTTTCGGAGATTGGGGTCGGCGGTATGGAGCATTGGGGGCCCTGTGCGAATGGGGGGCGGGGTATCCGGAGGTATCCGGGGGTAGCCGCGTATTCTAACGGGCACGGGTGGGGGGGTGGCGATCTGCTCATGGTCAGTGTGGGGGCGTTTGGTCAGTCGCACGAGCCCCACGAGTGCAGCAAGGAGAGCAGGTCATTAACGCCGTAGGCGGACCAGGTCTCGAGCATGCTCAGCAGGTCAAGGGTGCCTACGTTGCCGTCGCCATTGAGGTCGAAAGCGCATGGCGGTTCTGGGTATCGGTCTGGATTGGCCCATGCGATGTTGGGAACGGTTTCCCGCACCCAGATGTCTCGCGGGTCATTGAATGGTTCGATCGTGACGGAGGCCAAATAGGTCGCGGTGGTGTCGAAGTCGGGCGTGCCACCCCAGCCGACTTCGTCGCCGTATCCGGCGGCTGCGAACCACACGCTGAGCCAGAACCGCGCGCCGCGGAAGGGGACGTTTCCTTGTCCGTACTGAAGGTCAAAGAGTTCATCGACGAGTACATCATCGAAGTACCAGCGTACACAGCCAGTTTCGGCCCGGGCATCTCCCGGGTCGCCTTCAATTAGTTCACCGCTGTGCCATTCGATGGTGTAGTCGTGGTACAGGCCTGCGGCGTAGTCGTCGACGAGGTTGACGACGTGATCGTTCGCATCTCGGAGCACGATACGCCCCTTGTGTTCACCGCCCTCGCCACCGAATTGCCCGCCCCATGCATTGGTGCGTGCGTTGGTGAAGGCGATGTCGGTTGGGTCGAGTCCGTACTGCGATGCTTCTGCTTCGCCGGTACCTGTGAGGTCGGTTGGGAATTCCCAATCGATTTCGGTATTGCGACGCGGGTTTGGTTCGTGCCAGTAGCCTGCTTCGGAAGTGTGGTAGTCGATGTAGTGGAATGGCCAGAACGCGGTGACGGCGCCAAGTTGCGGGGCGATCCGTGCGCGGACGGTGTACCGACCGGAGGAGAAGTATTCGCGTGTCGCGATGGCCGCGCCCACGCGTGTGGCGCGCCCATTCTCGATGACATCGCCGGTGTAGAGATCGCCGTGGGCTTCGAGCTTCAATGCTTTGATGGCCTGCCCATTGTCGACATCATCGACGATGGAGACATTGCTCGGGGACACGCCGCCGTTGTCGCCACCCCAAGCCTTATTGGAGATGAGCCATCGTTCCGAGTCCAGACCGGTATCGAAGGTCTCGTGCAGCGTGGTGAGTTGTGGGACAGGGTCAATCGCGGTGGTTGCGGACCACTCGGTTCCTGTAGCGGCCCAAGAGATGTGGCGATACCACGCCGCGCCGGGTTGGTTCTTCCAGTTTTCGAGTTTGAGCGTGGGGGCTTCGACCCAATCATCTCCGGTGGTGACCGATAGCGTGACTTGCTGCCAATCGGTATTGGCGATGGGCACACTGCTACTGAAGCCGTCTGCGGATTCAACGTACATCGAGGCGACTACGTCCGCGTCCACTTTGGCCTCGCAGGTGATGATCCAACTTGTATTTGGCGGGAGACTCAGGGCGATGGGCTGGGCGCATCGAGAGGTGTCGGCGGTGCTGGTAAGCCTCATGGCTGGCCCATCTTCATCGACACGTTGGGCATTGAGGCCCAGCGACCAGCCGCTGGTGTCATCAGAGAAGTCTCCGTTGGCGATGAGTTCATCGCCCGCCGCGGGCGCTACGGTGATGGTGGGGGGTTCAAGCCAGTCGTCCACGCCGGGGTCGACTGGTGGTGGGCCATCGATGCGACCCTCGAAGAGTCGGATGTCATCAAATCCCATCGTGATATCCAGATCGGTCTGCCATGCTTGCAGGACAAGTTCCAAACTGGTTGCGGGTTCGTCTGTGAAGACTTCAAAGCGTCGTTCGAGCCATCGACCGGTATCGGCCAGCGCGACCCAGCCGTGCGCCTTGTGAACTTGCGCGCCCGATCCGATCGCGAGGATTGGTGGGGCGAGTCGGTCGCTGGTCCACACGCGGGCGGCAATCGTGTATCGCGTCTTGGGTTGGAGTCCTTCAATGGTGCGACGCAGTTCCGCGGTACTTCCAGGTGCGGGAATGAACTGAGCATGCGGGGGGGTCGTCCAGCCGCTGTCAGCTGCGATGGTCACATAACCCGACACAGTCCAGCCCATCAGTCCATCATCAAAGTCATCCGACCAGATGACCGTGGACCCCACTGCCGGGGCCGCCGCCGCAAGACATAAACTCAAAGCACACTGCATTGGCATCAGAATCTCCTTTCAACCCCAGTTCTCATCAAACGAAGAAACACCCCCCTCGGCCTCAAAATTCCTCATGACTCCAATCCTTCTTTGAATCAGCCTGGCTTTGACAAGCCAAGCTCATTTATGAAAGTGGAGTCGGCTCCGTGAATCTGGGCGGAGGGTTGGATTGTGGGTCTTCCAATGGACCCACTCGGTGGCCCCGTTGATTCGAATCTCTTACAGAAGGTGTTCTGGCCCCCATCGCCAAGCACCTGCACACCCATGTTGCTGCTGTCCCCCGCCATGCGGAGAGATGTCAACGGCGATTCGATTTTTAATACCGATGATTTGCTTCAACTGATTGCAGCGTGGAGATGGTTTAACCCAGACGACCACTGTGGACCGAACCTGAACCTTGATGGAAACGTGGGCGTCGATGACCTGCTCGAGTTGCTCGTTTTCTGGACAACTGGCTGAATTAACTGTCCTGCAACTGAGCGTTTAGCAGATCCAACCGTTGGTGCAGTTGTTCTCGCAGTGACTCCAGTCGGATTTCAACTTTTGGATCCATGACCAGCACGTTATCCGCGACCTGGCATGCAGTCACCAACTCGAGCATCTTGTCTTCAATCTCGATGACATCGGGCATCAACACAGCAAACGCATCACGAATGGATTGGTGCGTTTCTGCCGTCTGTTCACCATTCCGCAGTTGTGCCTGCATGGCCCGCCGAGATCGATCGAGCGGTCCGGTGATTTGCGGCCACGCAAGGCGCATTTCAGCGGCTCGCCATCGCTGAGTTTGATTATCGGTGAGCATTTGAGCAATGTGTTCAGACGCACTGGCATACGCGTCAAAGACCCGTTGCTGCGTTCGCCGCATCTCGCCATCGCTCGACGCGTTTGGATCTGTTTGTGCGGATTTAATTGAATTGATTGCGGTGACGAACGCATCAAGCGCACGGATGATCGTCCCGCACGCCTCATGGGCGGCCTGTGCGATGTCAGGATCGGTCACGTCGACCTTCGCCATACTTCCAATTGCAATCGGGTCGACCATGGCCCGCAATCCGATCCAACTCATCTCCCCAGGGCGTCCGATAGCCCACTGACGCCGCTGAATCATCGCCGCGTCGAGAGCCAGTTCCATGCTGAGCAAAGGAACCGAGTCATCGCACTCCATCTCAATCACGCGCTCAATAAGTTGCCGATCAACGGCGTCTGCTGCATTCACATCGCCGGTGTACATCTGGGCAAGGTCCGTATTGGCCGCTTGCATGGCTCGCCGATCACAGCGTGTCTGGGATGTGAGCAGGTCCAGAATACGTTCCCATTGGTCAGCAGGTATCGGACCGAGACCCTGCGATTGTGATGTCTGATCGGGCTGGAAGAAACGGTGCGCAATGGCTGCATTCTTAGGCTGTGAGCTTAGTACATGGCGATGCTCATCAGGCACGATATTGGTCAACGTTCGAAGGAGATCGATTTGCACTTTCCCCATCTGTATGATGATGTCGTCGATGTCGTCCCCACGATTCGACGCCAGACTGAGCGTGTCACTGAGATCATTGAGCCGTTGCAAGTGTTTCATGATGGCGGCATCGGCCGCGATCCTGATATTCTCGGGAATCGACGCTGCATGAACGCGTGCCAACATCTGCAACATCCAACGGCGTACAGGGTCGTCCTGCACTTGTGAATCGAACAGCCTAGACCGGATCGCGACACATCGCGCTGAAACAGGAGCCTCGTCAGCAAGCACTTCAAATAGGTGTGATTGCAGTTCTTCATCCAACTGCACAAGAGTGTCGCGTTCATCTACCAGCAGTTGCCGGATGGTTTGCCCTAATACTTTGGGCTCCATGTCGCCTCTCTGGGCTTGCGACATGGCATCGTCCAAGATTCTGCACACACTATCACGAGCCCGTTGTAGGCGTGCAGCACGCTCAGCAGCGACGCCAATCGTCAACCTGACAGCTTCGCGTCTCGCAACCGATTCGGTTGGAAGCAGTTGCAACAGGTTGAGCGAGCTGTAGTCGCCACCAAGGCACAGTCCATTCCATTGGTCGTGTTTCTGGTGCTGCCATGCAGGGAGCAATTCCATTTGAGCATCCCCCATCATGTCGGCGCAATCCTCGAAGAAGGCTATGTCCACTTCATGCAGACTGTTCCAGATCGACCTCGCGCCGCGGAATCCGATTCGCATTGCATTGAGCTGATCGCGTTCCGTGTCCGATCGTGCCTCGTGTGCTTCCCGGTTGGCCAACGCTTCTACCTCGGACTTCCGCACGGCCTTCCACTGGTCTAGGTATATATCAAAGCGTTGCTGCATCGCTTCAAACTGCGCGTCGCTGAGGGTAAGCGTTGTTCGAATGTCCTGCAGGACGGCTTGGTCGATGGGGTCGGGCATGTGCCGCGCAAATTGCTGGGCCGACGTGCCGTGGCAGATCAACATGCTTGTCGCAATCACACACGCTGAGAGTTGTCGCCACATTGCAGAGCCTCCCTTTATTGTTGACACTCGAACCAAACGAAGGCTCACTGTACCACTTGCAATAGTGATTCAGAAATAGCGTAGCGTTTTGGCGCGTCGTGAATGGATCAACCATGTTCACGCATAGGGTGCGGCCAGTTCGAAGGCGTGGCTTTCGGCGTTTGATGGCATTTGGAACAAGGATGATGTACATGAACAATCGAATAAAAGTTGTAGTATGGCTGACGATCAGCCTGGCGAGTATTGGTCACGTGATGGCGGCGAGCATTCGACCTTGCCCAGTGGACCCGATCCCGAAACTTGAGGGATGTGACTTCCAGAAGATCGGCACGCGATACGACGCATGCTGGCTGGCTCCAAGCGTGTGTGAGAACGGACCGTTTACAGAGAAAGAAATCTGCCACGCATCGGTCCAAACAAACGGGTGCCGCGGCATTGCCTCGCCATTGGTGGAACTGGTGACGTCCGGCAGCGGCGATGCGCTGACTACCAAACCCTGCGGGTCGCTCGGTCGCTATCACGTGATGAAGTGTCGATGCAGCGGAAACATCTTTGGCTTCTGCCTCGGCCCGTGCACGCCCACGGCCGGGATCATTGAGACTCGTAACTGTCCTGGATCGATCATGACACTTAAGCCGTGTGATCAGAAGCCATGATTGACGTTTCGTGCTTGGCGCTGTCGGTGGTGGTATTTGGTGTTGGCGCACCGGCAGCGCCACACATCGCGGAGGTGGCGATTCTTCCAGGTGATCGGCTCATGCGCAATCTTGGAGAAGTGATCGCTGGCAAGGCGATCGACGTGTCATTTGACGTCGTGAGCGGACTCGATGTGCCGTGGTCCCTTCCCAATGTGGATGTGTCGTGCTCATCGTGTGTAGAGGTCATGGCACGACCAAAACGGCTCGATCCAGGTACTCACGCTGAGATTGTCGTTCGAATCCGGCCCGACGCTCGCGTTGGCAGTCATCTGTGGCAAGTGGCATTTCATGGCGGTGATCGCCATGCCATTCGGATTCAGATAAATGGGATAGTCCCGGGCATCTCCCTGACGCCGAAGCGATTGCAAATGGGAAGTATTGCGGAGGGCAGCATCGCGAGACACGTCGTAAAGGTGCGGTTGCATGGGCGTGGTCGCATCATCGCGGTGAGGCCGCGATTTGAACAGGCGGGTGTTGATGTCCAAGCCGTGGCGGCGCCAATCGATGATGCGTGGTCCATGCAAGTGCGCATCGATGCATTGCGATTGATTGAACCCATCCCGCGTGCAATCAGTTTAGAGGTCAGCGTGCTGCAAGAGAATGGACTGGTCGATACACACCATGTCAATTTGGAACTGTTTGGTCGGATCGTGGTCAATTCAACGGCTAGGCATCCCTCGGTTCTGGTCCTTGGGGCCATCGAAATTGGTCAGTGTGCCACAGGGCATGTGGACATTGATGTAGCCCCCAGCACTGATGCGCATGCGACCTGCGACTTGCCCGGGTCAGTGGTGACAGTGGGACCTGTTGTTGATGGACAATCGGAAGTAGAAGTGCGATGGATGCCACTGGGCAATCTTCATGGCATACACGAGGGGCAGTTGATCGTGCGGCAGGGAACCGATCCGCGTGATTGGACTCGTGTGCCAGTGGTTGGCATTGTTATCCATCCGGTGGTGAGACCATGATCCAATACAAGTGGCTGGCGTGCGCCTCGATGTGTTTTGCGGGAGCCGAGTTGGTATCCGATTGGCACTTGAGCGAATCTCTCCATCGAGCGGTGAAGGCACTGGATTTGTCTTCCACCGAGTTGGAGCGCATCGGGCCGGTAATGCTGGCTTCGTGGAATGCATCTAGGCCCGCACCTTTGGTGACGCCCGAATCGATTCGCATTCTATTCGACGCCAAAAAGAAATCGATTTTTTCGTTGGATGTCCGGTATCGAACGACGTTGACACGGCGAGGTCGCGACGCGCTTCCGAGTGTCAATGCGCAGTCATCTTCGTCTGAAGTTTGGTGGACTCGGTGGGCCATGGATGGATCGCGCATCGGGCGCATGGTGGCATCGTCTCGCCAGGGACTGGCGCACCCTAGCGATGACCAACTTGCACAGAGCACAGTTTTTGATGGGCTACGGACGTGGGTGAGAGAGGGTGATCAGCCACTGTCGGTCGTGTCACAAGACGAGGGAGATTTATTTGGCATCGAGGGCACGTGGTTGGGGGCCGGTGGGTGTTTGGGCGACCGCGACCAATTCACTGCCCGCGCCGGCGAGCACGACCTCGCCGGGATGATCGAGCGCAGCCATCCGGACGCCATCGTGGTTGAGTCAGGCACCATCGACGTTGCTGGTGTTGTCACGGTGGTACTCCGAATGGGTTGGGATGATCCGATTTGGTTGTATCTGGATCCCGCTCGCAGTTTGGCCCCCGTTCGAATCGATCGGCGTTTGTCCGTTGATGGGGGCACGATTCTGATTCGGACTGATGTGGACATGCTTGAGCAGGTGGAATCTGGCGTGTGGTTGCCTCGGCGGATCAGGCTGTCGCAATTTGAACTGCCCGACGACCAATTTCAGGCGGGGGATGAGCCAACTGGGCCGTGGTATCTGCGGATCGAGTCGACGTTGGAGTCTCTGGCGTGCAATCGCCCGCTTGACTGGAAAACGTGGGGCCGGCTCCGTGACTGAGGTGTTGGGTGGGGGAGTGGATCGTATGAAAAGTGCCGTTGTTGCCCCACGCAGACCGGTCCGGTACAGTGCCCGTCCTATCAGGGCGTGTACCCAAGTGGCCAAAGGGGACAGGCTGTAAACCTGTTGGCGTACGCCTTCGGAGGTTCGAATCCTCCCGCGCCCATTCCCGAGTGCCCGCGAAAGCGGGTCGTCTTTTTCTTGATACTGGCCCAATCACCGACGGGGTGTAGCTCAGCTTGGTAGAGCGCGTCGTTCGGGACGACGAGGTCGCAGGTTCAAATCCTGTCACCCCGACTTTTCTCTGCAAACGGCCCTTCGGCGAGTACGTCGAAGGGCTTTCCCTTTGTGAGCGTGACACTTTCGTCGCTCAACACACGGTTCGAACTCACGGAGTCGAGAATCTCGCCCTCAACGAGGTTCTCCGACTCGGCCTATGAAGCCTCGTCGGTGGGCAGAGCGAACTTGGCCTTGTGTTTGGTTGTATCGGGGCTTTCATTCGATTTTGGCGTGGTAGAATGCACGGCTCCACACACATCACTCTTTGGAGTTTGAGACAGATATGCAGCATATGCCGACCATTATCTACACCCACACCGACGAGGCGCCTGCACTGGCGACCTACTCCTTCCTGCCAATTGTCAAGGCGTTCGTGGGGCCGACCGGAATCAACGTCGAACTCAAGGATATCTCGCTGTCGGGGCGGATTCTGGCCAAGTTCTCCGACCGGTTCCCCGAGGAGTATCGCGTTCCAGATGTGCTGGCCGAACTTGGAGAACTGGTGAAGCAACCCGAAGCGAACATCATCAAACTCCCGAACATCAGCGCCTCGATCCCGCAGCTCAAGGCGGCGATCAAGGAACTTCAGGAGCACGGTTACGATCTGCCGGAATACCCGG
>PVBE012720704.1_pt1 | contig 35665 bp, 35 predicted proteins | sample 1631181 | NCBI WGS metagenome assembly PVBE01 (sample SAMN08397723, study PRJNA350692) | Marine metagenome, whole genome shotgun sequencing project. | isolation source: water | place: Pacific Ocean | collected 2012-04
CGAAAACCACCCTCATGTACAACACCTCCGAGTCACACAAGAAGATCGCCGCGGTCGTCCAGCAGATGTGGAAAGAGCATCTCGGCATCGAGGTCGAACTGGTGAACAAGGAATGGAAGGTCTACCTCGACGACCTGACCTCCCTGGATTACCAGGTCGCCCGGAGGGGATGGATCGGGGATTACCCCGACCCCCACACGTTTCTCGAGTTGATGACCTCGAAGAGCGAGAACAACAACACCGGGTGGAAAAACCGGGAATACGACCGGCTCATTCACGAATCCGACCGGGAGCGCAGTCCCCGGAGACGGAGGCAACTCCTGAAGAAGGCGGAAGATCTTCTTCTCGAAGAGATGCCGGTCATCCCGATCTACTTCTACGTCTCCCAGACGATGTACCGGTCCGACCAGGTAAAGGGCATCCATCCGAACATTCAGAACATTCACCCGCTCAACGAGGTGGCCAAGGGGGACGGCAAGGGAACCTTTATCCTGAACAACCGTACCGAGGTCGCAACACTCGACCCGGGGATCGCCCGCGGAGTGTCGGAACATCGTGTCCAGATGTGCCTTTTCGAAGGACTCCTGAACTACGATCCGAAGACCCTCGAACCGATCCCGGGCGTGGCAAAGAAATACGACCTGTCGAAAGACGGCAAGACCTATACCTTCCACCTCCGCGACTGCACCTGGAGCGATGGCAAACCGGTGCGGGCGCAGGACTTCGAATACGCCTGGAAGCGCGTGCTGGATCCGAAAACCGCGTCCGACTACCCCCACCTGGTCTATTCCATCAAGGGAGCGCAGGCGTACAACACCGGCAGGGGAAAAGCGGCGGACGTTGCCGTCACGGCAACGGACGACATGACGCTCGTCGTGGAACTGAACCACCCGACGTCCTACTTCAAGTACCTCCTCCCCTTCTTCACCCTCTACCCGGTCCGGGAAGATCTCGTCAGGAAGCATGGCCGGAACTGGACCAAGCCGGGCAATTTCGTCGGAAACGGCCCCTTCCGCCTGAAGGAATGGGTCGCCAACGAATACATCCTGCTCGAGAAGAACCCGGGCTATTGGAACGCGGAAAAGGTGAAGCAGAGCCAGGTGAAGTGGCTTCCCACCGAAAACCTAAGCACCGCCTTCAACCTGTACGAAAAAGGGCAGTGCGACTACCTGGGCTCGATTCCGCTCGACTACGTCGAGGAACTGGCGAAGAGGGGCGACTTCCACCGGGCACCCTACCTGGGAACCTATTACTATTCGTTCAACATCACGAAGAAGCCCTTCGACGACCCGAAGGTCCGCCGCGCCCTTGCGCTGGCGATCGACCGAAAAATCATCTGCGAAAAGATCCTCAAGGGAGGTCAAATCCCCGCGGACCGTTTTGTTCCCCCGGTTTTCCGCGAAAAAATCCGCCTCAGAAGATACAAATAAGGCATGGGAACCTTCCTCTTCCGAAGAGTGGTCGTCGGCGTCCTCACCCTGTGGGTGATCTTCACCCTCTGCTTCTTCATCATGCGGTTCGCCCCGGGAAGCCCCATCACGCAGGAGAAGGGAACGAACCCCGAGGTGAAGAAGAACCTCGAGCGCCATTACGGGCTCGACAAGCCCCTCCCGGTACAGTACATCCGGATCCTATCCGGGTACGTGCAGGGCGACATGGGCCCGTCCTTTCAATACCGCGACCGGACCGTCAACGAGTTGATCTGGCCCGCCTTCCGGGTTTCGATTCTGCTCGGCCTGATCAGTTTCATCCTCGCGATCCTCTTCGGCATTCCGCTCGGGATGTTCGCGGCGGCGAAACAGAACAAGTTGGGTGACCATCTTTCGATGAGCGTGGCGATCGGGGGGATCTGCATTCCGAACTTCCTGCTCGGCCCCCTGCTGGTACTGCTGCTCGCCTTCGCGATTCCGATCTTCAAGCCGGCGGGATGGCCCCAGGACTGGACCTCTCCGAAAGAACTGGCCAAGCTGATCCTTCCCTCGGTGACGCTCGCCTTCGTGCACATCGCCTACATCTCGCGCCTCATGCGCGCGGGAATGCTCGACGTGATGCGAAAGGACTACATCCGCACCGCCCGGGCGAAGGGATTGACCGAGCGGCAGGTCTTCGCGAAACACGGTCTCAAGAACGGCGTCACCCCGGTCATCAGCTACATCGGACCGATGGCCGCCGCCATCATCACCGGCTCGATCGTGGTCGAGAAGGTCTTTGAAATTCCCGGTCTCGGACAGCACTTCGTCAAGTCGGCGCTCAACCGCGATTACGGACTCGCGATGGGCACCGTCCTGGTCTACAGCGCGCTGGTGATCGGATTCAATCTCCTGGTGGACGTCATGTACGGGACTCTCGATCCCCGGGTGAGGATGCAATGAGCGGCCCGGCAATCGAAGGACGAACACCGACCCAGATGGCCCTGCGTCGCTTCCGCAAGAACCGCCGTGCCGTTTTCTGCCTGGGCCTGCTCACCCTGATCGGGGTCCTGACCCTGGTCATTCCCGTCGTCTCTCCCCACCAGTACGACATCCAGCATTACAGCGAGGTGCAGGCGAAGCCGGACGCGAAGGTATGGACGGAGGGATCTTTCCACTGCGAACGATGTTCCACGATGGACCGCGGCAAGCCGGCCGGTCAATTCTGGTTCGGCACCGACGCGATCGGGCGGGACCTCTTCGTCCGTTCCTTCAGCGGGGGACAGATCTCCTTCGCCGTCGGCCTGCTCGCCACCGCGGTGAGCCTCTTCATCGGAATCGCCTACGGCGCGATCGCGGCCTTCATGGGAGGCAAGATCGACCTTCTCATGATGCGGATCGTCGATATTCTCTACGGACTTCCCTACATGTTCGTCGTGATCATCACGATGGCGATTCTCGAATCACGCTCGTTCATTCTCGTCTTCCTTATTCTCGGCGCGTTCGGATGGCTCACCATGTCCCGGATCGTTCGGGGGCAGATTTTATCGCTCCGGGAACGGGAATTCGTGGAAGCGGCGCGTGCGCTCGGCGTGAATTCACGGACCATCATCTGGCGCCACCTGATCCCCAACATCCTCGGGCCGGTCATCGTCTACACCACCCTGACCGTGCCTTCCATCATGCTGACCGAGGCGTTCCTTTCTTTCCTGGGCCTCGGCATCAGCGAGCCGGAAACCTCCTGGGGCGTGCTGATCAACGAGGGCGCCAACGCGCTCAACCCGATCAAGGTCTCGTGGTGGCTGGTCACATTCCCGGGAGCGCTTCTCGCGATGACGCTCTACTGCCTGAACGCGGTGGGGGACGGCCTGCGGGACGCCTTCGACGTGCAGCAGCAGTAGCTACTTCCGGACGTGTTGAAGCAGAACCCGGCCGAGCAGGTTCGGAACCACGCCATTCACTCTGGATGAAACCAGGCGATGGGTTCCCATCGTGTAAAGGGGAATGATCCGAACCTCGTCCACGATCAAATTTTTCTCCGACCGGTCCCCCAGGAAAGCGGAGGGATGGAAGACCTCCCCCACCTTCGCGTCGAGCGCGATGTCGTAGTCGCCCTGCGTGAGCGCCCGGACGTACGCGGGGGGTTTCATCGCCCGGAGTCGAACCCGGATTCCGAGCGTTTCCTTCCATTGCTTTTGAAGGAGGGATCCGACATCGCGAAGATCCTCGGGGACCAGGAGAACGGAGCGCGGGAACTTCGCGGTATCCAGCCATCCCCGTAGAAGAGCTCTCACCGCGAGGCTCCGGTTGTGGGCGGGCGCCGCGACCCCGGGGTGGTTCGGAAATCCCGGCGGGACGAGAGAGGTCGCCGGAGCGAGTTTCACGAGCGCCGAAACGGTTGCGCGATCGATCGCATGAGCGAATGCGAACCGCGCCGCCAATTTCTGGAATGGCTCTTTCTCCGTATTCAGGCGGAGGAACCAGGTTCCCCACTGGTTGAAAACCTGGAACCCCTCCCTCTTGGCGACATCTTCGAGCGCCCTTTCGGGAATGTGCTCCTCGTCGAGCCAGTCGAGTTCTCCCCGTTTGAAGGCGGCCAGCGCCTTTTCCGACGAGGTCCAGGAGACCAGGACGGTTTCGGGTCCGTCGCCCCGGATCCGTTCCAGTTCGAGTCCGTTTTCTGAACCTCGTTTGATCCCGTACGGACCGTTCGTCGCAATCATGCCGAGAACCGGCCATCCCGCCCTTTCCTTCGTGACGATCGCCCGGGGAACGGGATAGAGAGCCATGAATCCGAGCGTGTCGAGAAGCCACGGGGTCGGTTTCTCGAGGCTGAGTTTCAACGTCGCGTCGTTTTCGGCGGTGAATCCAAGATCCGCCGTTCCCACCTCCGGTCTCTCCGCCGCGGCGACGAGCGCCTTTTCGAGAAGCAAACGCGCGTCGCCGTCCGTTTTCCCGGAGAGCTTCTTGAGCGTCGGAACGTGTTCGCTCCGGGCGGCCTTTCCGAGAAACTCGAGATCCGCGATCCGGTCCCCGAGTTTTTCACCGGCGAAGAGGGCGCTTTCCAGGTCGCTCAGGAGCCATCGCGCTTCCCGGCCGTCGAGGTAGGCGGAGACGTTCCGGAAGATGCGGAGCAGGCTCCCGAAGGGCGCCCCCATCTTCGGAGCGAGAAGCCGCCGCCAGGCGAAGAGGAAGTCGTGGGCGGTGACCGCTTCCCCGTTGGTCCACTTCGCGTCGCGGAGGTGGAACGTCCAGGTCAACCCGTCTTCGCTCGTCTCCCACCGTTCGGCCATTCCCGGCACGGGGGTCATGTGATCGGGCCCGAACGTGACGAGACCCTCGAAGAGGGCGGAAAGAACCCGGGCGTCCTCCCGGGTCCGGCCCAGCGCGGGATCGAGCGTGGAAGGAGAGGTCCAGGCGACGCGAAGGACACTTTCCTTCTCCGTTTCCTGGGGCGCGGTTACGAGGAAAAGGGAAAGGAAAAGGGAAATCATCCCGGCGTATCCTCCGCGGGCGAACCGCTTTTACTCCATGCGAGGCCCGAATATAGATTCACGAGGGCAAAAAATGTAAAAAGGACAGCCATCTCCAAACGATCGTTCAGAAAAAACCCCGCCGACATTATTGCCGTTCCAAGGGATACCAACAGGAAAGAACGGCGTGATCCCCGTGATACCCGTGATACCCTCAAGTTCCGGGCCTGCCACCGTTTGTATCGATCCGGAAAGACGAGTTTCATCGCGACGGTAACAACCCCGAATACAACAAGGAGCCCCCCGAAGAAAATAGCGTAGATCCAGGGCCCGAGGGTGAACTGGTATTTTGACCACCACAGGAAATACGAATCAACCCGGGTCGTTAAGAAAAGCACCGCAACCAACAGGATTCCCAGTAAACAGACACCGCCCATTACGAAAAAAAGAAGCTTCCCGACCTTCGGATTCAGGTTCTTCCCGTGAAATACGGAAAATATCGAATTCTTCTTCCTGTACTCGCGTACATAAACGGAGATCACGACGACGGCGCCGACCAAATTCAGGATCGGTCCGATTACTTCCATCATCTCGAGGCTCCTCCAGTTCCGGTTCGCCGGGAACCCGGCGCCAACACCTCCGGTTTGCGCCCATGATGCGGCAGGAGTCGCCGCCCGGTCAAACGCTTTTGGCCGGACCGCCCTTCGCGAAAAAAAAGCCCCTCAGCCGGTGACGCCGCGGGGGTCCGACGATGCCAGGACTTCCGAGCCACCTTGGAATTCTGCTCCAGGCAGTTCCTGTTTTTCACGGCCTTGCCGGCCACGACCCGGTTCCGCTTCCCGTTGCCCGCCTCCGCAGAAGCCACGCCGACCGGCAGGGAAAGCACGATTGCCGTTATGATCTTTTTCATCCCTGTCTCACCCTGTAGATAAGAAGGCTGGATCGAGGGGTCTCACTTCCTTTTCGATTCCCGAGATTTCTTGACGCACCCCTCCATCTCGACAATGATGCTCGGACCTGTTTTCGAGGCGAAACCCCCATGAACCTGTTTCTATTGGCTCTCTGCTCCCTCTTTCCCCAAAACGAGGGACGACTTCTGGACGAAAAACTCCACCACCTCGGGAACGACCTGGTTCCAAAATGGACCGAGACGACGCCGGAACCGGAGGGGTCCGAGCTCGAAGTCAGCTTCGAGGCGGAAGTAAACCCGAAAGAGTACACCCTGGAGTTGACCCAGCGGGACATTCACTATCCCTGGAACGTTCTTCTCAACGGGACCCGGTTGGGACAACTGGAGATCGCCGTGGAAACCCGGACCACCCGGCTCGCCGTTCCCGCGGGAACCCTCAAGAAGGGCGTCAACATCCTCCGGGTCACCACCCGGCACCCGAAAGACGACATCATCGTGGGAAAATTTCGCCTGCTTCCCGCCTCCGTCCGCGAAATGAACCGTCTCGGAAAAATCGTCGTCACGGTACGGGACGGAGATTCCGGAAAGGCCCTTCCCGCCCGCGTCTCGGTCGTCGACACCTCGGGAAAACGGGCGAAGCTCTTCTACGCGGCACGGCCGGACACGGCGGTGCGCCCCGGAATTTTCTACACGACCGGGGAAGGCTCTGCCCTGGAGCTTCCCGCCGGAGACTACACCCTCACTGCCACCCGGGGAATGGAGTGGAGCCTCTCGAGCGAAAAATTCAGCGTTCGTTACAACGAAACGGAAAAAGCCGGCTTCACCCTCACCCGTGAAGTCGACACCTCCGGGTACGTCGCGGCCGACACGCATATCCATACCCTCACGTTCAGCGGGCACGGCGATTCGTCGATGCGGGAACGCATGGTCACGCTGGCGGGAGAGGGAGTGGAACTCGCGATCTCCACCGACCACAACCACCACACGGACTACCGACCGCTGCAGGAGGAAATGGAACTGACCCCCTGGTTCACCCCGGTGGTCGGAAACGAGGTCTCCACCCCCATCGGCCATCTCAACGCCTTCCCGATGGACCCGAAGGGGGCCGTTCCCGAATCCAAGCTTCACGACAGGATCAAGCTCGTCCGGGGCATCCGCGCGAAGGGGGCGAAGGTCGTCATCCTGAACCACCCCCACTGGCCCGGCCTCGATCGCGGACCCTTCGGCCTCTTTCACTTCGATTCCAAATCGGGCGACCGGGAGGGTGGCCTTCCCTTCACCTTCGACGCGATCGAACTGGTGAACTCCGGCACGAAGACCCCGGAACCATTGTCCCTGTTCGAGGACTGGTTCACGCTCCTGAACCGCGGGGAGAAGATCACCGCGGTCGGCAGTTCCGATTCCCACACGGTGGGCTATCCGGTCGGACAGGGACGGACATACGTGGCGAGCTCGACGGAAGATCCATCGAAAATCGACGTCGACGAAGCGTGCTCCTCCTTCACGGGCGGAAGGGTATCGGTCAGCCTGGGCATCTACACCGACATCCTCGTGAACGGAAAAGCCGGGATGGGAGAGACGGCGGGCGAACTCGAAGAGAAGATCGGCGTCGAACTCCTCGTCGCGGCCCCCGCCTGGATTCATCCCCGGAGGGCGCTGGTTTTCCTCAACGGCGTACAGGTCCGGGAAATTCCCGTTCCCCGACGAACAGGGAAGCCGACCCGCGAGAAGATTTCGTTCACGATTTCCCGCCCACGGCATGACGCCCACCTCGTCTGCATCACTCTCGGAGACGGCGTCACCCATCCTGCCTGGCCTACCCTTCACAATTACACGCTGGCGGCGACCAACCCGGTCCATCTCGATGTCGACGGGGACGGGCTCTACCGGTCCCCCCGCGAGACGGCCGCGCGGCTCCTGGAAGAGACCGGGAAGAACCGGGAACGACGGCTCGAGGTCATTCGCGCCGCCGACGACGTGATCGGGTTGCAGATGGTGAGTCTTCTCCACGCCGCGGGCGAAGATCTCGCGGAGATTCTGAAAGACCGTTCCGCCTTCCGGAAATACGCGAAGTACCTTCGAAAAGCGAAGAAGGGAAAACGGGAGCACGATCACTAGGCGACCGGAAGGGTCGTCCTTTCCCACGGCCGTCTTGATACACCCCCCTTTTTTCCATAAATACAAACTTGGAAGAGGAGTTCTTTATTTAAACTTTTTGCTCCAAAATATTATTTTCTCTGCCCCTTTTTTGATTCGGAAAGGGTATATATTATGCAGGCAGGAGAGGAAGGTAATCATACAAAGCGCTCTTGCCGGGTAAAGAGCCGCGCGGACCCGCCCCGCAGGCACTTGCGAGTCGCTAGCGGGGTAGAGGGAAAGATAAGGCTGGAAGCGTTCCATGCGCTTCCGGCCCTTTTTTTTTCAAAAAACGGCCCCTGTCACCGGTTAATTTTTCACCCTTTAATGGCCATTCCAGAGGTGTACACGGGTAGCTATGGACAAATCCTGATAAATGGTGTCTGACACCTTTTTTGGGGATAGAATCAGGCGATGCGCGCGGTCGTGTTGGGTGAATACGGGAAAAGCGAGGTCCTTCGGATCCGGGAAATTCCCGACTTGGCTCCCGGAGCGGGGGAAGTCCGGGTCAAGGTCCACGCCACCGCGCTCAACCGCGCCGACATCATGCAACGGGAGGGAAACTACCCTCCCCCCGACCCAAAGCCGGAACACGAGATTCCCGGCCTGGAATTCTCCGGAATCGTCGACGCCCTGGGCCCGGATACCTCCGGCGCCGCGCCCGGCGACCGGGTATGCGGACTTCTCCCCGGGGGAGGGTACGCAGAGCAGGTCGTCCTCCAGGAAAGGATGCTCATTCCGATGCCAGGGGAGATGAGCTTCCACGTCGGCGCCTCCCTTCCCGAAGTTTACCTGACCGCGTGGGACGCGTTGACCACCCGTGGAGGATTCGCAGCGGGAAACGACGTCCTCATCCACGCAGGGGGAAGCGGCGTGGGAACCGCGGCGATCCAGCTCTCCCGCATCCTGGGCGCACGGCGGGTTTTCGCCACCACCCGGACCGCGGAAAAAATCGCGAAAATGATCACCGTGGGGGCCGACCGGGCGATCGATGTCGGGAAGGAAAAGTTCGAAGAGATCGTCCTGGAAGAGACCGGGGGAAAAGGGGTCGAGGTCGTCGTCGATTCCATCGGGGCCCCCTACCTCTCCGCGAACCTGGAGGCGGTGGCCGCATGGGGCACGATCGTTTTCCTCGCCGCGCAGGGCGGGACCCGGACGGAGTTTTCGATCGGGCAACTGTTGAAGAAGAAGGCGCGCATGGTCGGAACGAGCCTCCGTGTTCGTCCCCTCGAAGCGAAAATCGATCTTACCCAACGATTTTGCCGGGAGATTCTACCGCGGTTCGAATCGGGAGAACTGCACCCGGTCATCGACCGATCCTTCCCCTTCGAGGAAGTCGTCGCCGCCCACGATTACATGGAATCAAACGCGAGCTTCGGGAAGATCGTTCTCACGATCCGGGCGTGAACAACCCGTGGAAGGTGAACGGGACGTGGTGCCCGAAGCGGGCCTCGCACACCGGCCCCGCCTCCAGGTCCCGCGCGTCCACCACCACGACCGAGCTTGAATGGCGGTTGGCGTCGTAGACCATGCTGAGCAACCACCCGTCGTCCTCGCCCGCCCCCTGTTTCCGGGGGACGAAAACCGGCTCGGAAGGGTAGAGGCCGTTGCCCAACCGCAGGACCTCCGTCCCGCCCGAATTCACGTCGAATTTCACCAGTTGATCCCAGATCCCGTCGTAGGCCGCCCCCTCCCCCGAATGGGAAGCCATGTAGGCGAACCGGTATCGCCGCGATTCCCGCCCGGGAGCGATCCGGGGAAATTCTACGGACCATTCAGATAGTTGTTCGCTCGAGGCGGTTTCCCTTCGGAAATCGATCGTCATCCGGTGAAAGAGGCCGGGCGCCAGCGTTCGCGGCAGGTCGCCGCCGCGGGCGCGAAGAATGAATTCTTTCGCGCTGAAGTCTTGGTATCGAACGATGTCCAGAACGATTCTCCCCCGATCCTCGAAGGCGTTCGAAAAGTGCCACAGGAAGAAGGGATCCACCCGGAATCGCGCGACCTTCCCGGGATCGTCGATCGGAACGACGATCACCTCCGTCCCTTCCGAGGGTTTCCATTGGAAGTTCTCCGCCAGGGTTCCCATTCCCATCGCGAACTTCATCACCCGGAGCCGGACAGGCGGAACAAGGAAGACGAGATGGTTCTCCGTGGCGATAAAATCGTGGATGAGCGGAGCGTACGAGAGTGGAAGGGAGGCGATTCTTTTCGCGGAACCCCTTCCCATCGGAAGCTCGAACAGGTCGAGATTCGAGGTGGGACCGAACCGGGTGCCGTAGTTGTAGAACGCTTTCCGCTCCGGGACGTAATGGGGATGGGCCGAGAACGACTGGAGCACCGCACCCTCCAGGTCGCTTTCCCCAACCGTGGAGAGATCCCCGGGGGAAATCTCCGTGGGAAGACCACCCTCGAAAAGGGAAAACATCCTTCCCTGCCAGGAGAGAAGCGCCGTGTTGGCCCCGTTCTTTATCCGCCCGCCCACCCGGTTCAACCGGGACGGCGCCTTCGTCCCGAAGGTGGCGTAGAGCGCCTTCCCCTTCCCGCGCTCTTCCCGGCGATCGGGGCCGTCCACGAACCGGATGGAGCCCCGGGCGCTTTTCCCGTCAAACTCGACCCGGGAAACCGCCCCGTCACCGTCGAAAAGGGTCCGGTAATCGTACCCGAAAGAGGAAAAGCAGGACGGGCCGACGCGGTAAAGACTTCCCCGGAGACCGGACGGCAGGCGTCCCCGCACTTCGAGCGGACGGGGCCCGTGTTCCTCCCCGAGATCCTCGAAGACCCGGCTCCAGTTTCCGACCGCTTCCCTCGTTCCCGGCATGTCAGTTCCTCCTTATAGTCAGTATTGACTAATTGGAACTGAACAATAGACCGGGTTTGGGCCGGAGAGGCAAGGAAAATCAGTTGCGCCGCTTCGTGGTCCCCTTCCGGGCCAGCGTCCAGGTCCCGTCCAGGCGGACACACTTCACGACCCCCACCGCCCGGTTTACCCAGAAAATCACCTTCCCCGCCTCGAAGCGCTGGCAGGAGTACGTGCGACCTCCCGCGCGGACGTCTTCCACCCGTGGAGTCAGGACGTTCATCCCCGGGCCGACCTTCGCAGGCAGGAACCGGAAATCGGCCAGAAGCGTGTTTTCACGATTCCGCGCGACGATCCGGACACGGTGCCCCTGCTCTATGAGAAAGGCGTCCTGCCCAAACCACTCCGTTTGGAGCGCGGAAACGACTTTCGCCTCGATTTTGATCTTGCCCGGCTTGCCCACCACGATTTTGCGGGATTTCCCGCGGGCGTCGCGGTATTCCCACCAAGCGCCCTCCTTCCACGGAGAGTCCCCGGCAAGGACCGGCGTAAGGACCAATACGGACAGGATGATCGATGTCATGTACGTTCTCCCTTCCTGCGGTTGGATGTGGGCAGGTAAAATGTCCGGCGCAGGAGCGGATCAGCGGTCAAGGTGCTTTCCCCTCGCCGCCAGCTTCCAGGTTCCGTCCCGCCGCGAAATTTCAAAAATCCCGTTTTCCCGGGAAATCACCCAACGCTCTTTCCCAATCCGGAACCGCGTAGACCGGATACCGGCGACCGTAGCGACCCCCTCCCTGGCGCATGCCACCTTCCATGCGATACAACCGCTCACCCTGGTGAACGACCATTTTTCCTCCCCCTTCCAGCGGAAGCTATATCGGAGAACGTTTCCTTTTTCCCCGTTCTTTCCCACGACCCCCTCTCCCAGGATCCACGTCTCCCCCGGTTTCTCAAGGAGATATGCTTCGCGGCCCATCCAACTGGCCGGATGAACCCGGACATCCTTCCCCCGGAATCGGACCCAGGTCCAACTCCGCGAAACGGAGATCTTGGTCAATTTGCCGTCGGCGTTGCGGTAGTTCCAGGAGTGGCCGCTCCAGGGATGGAGCTTTTCCGGCGTGTCTTGGAGGGGAAGGAAAGCGGTCACTATGGCCAGTATGATCGGGATCATGAATCGGCTCCTTTCTTTCCCGTTCTGACGCGGGAAAAATGAGGAAAGTTCCCGGAATTATATTATTCCGCCAATCCTTCCGGGGACCGCCGTACCTGCCAGACGACGACCGCCAGCAGAACGGCCGAGAGGGCGACGAGGCCCACCATCCCCAGTTTCCCCAGATGCCCTTCGTCCGGACCAGGCCGGTGACGAAGAGCGGTGTATCGAAAGCGTAGGAAGTGGCCACCGGGGAAGCGACCGCCCCGAAATGAAATAGTCCTTGATGCTCCGGTCCGCCCGGCGCTTCAGGAGAAGACCGATGACGATCAGGATCACGCACTAGGCGCCGACGACAACCCAGTCGAGAATGGCCCTGTTACCCGTCCAGGTTCACCGGAAGCGTTCCGCGGAAGGGGATTTTCCCCTGGACCGCCCACGCGGCGGCCCTCTGGGAGGCGCCGCACCCGCCGTAGGCGCAGACGAAGTTCTTCACGCCGGGAAGTTGGCGCAGGATATAGGGCGTGCTGAAGGAAACCACGATCGCGTCGGGATCCTGCTTCAGGGAAGCCTCGATCCGCTCGACCAGGGGCGCGGGAAGTTTCGTTTCCCCCGCGAAAGCCCGGGGTTTCCAGAAAACCCCGATCACCATGCGACCGATTCCGGTCTGAAGATGTTTCTCGAAGAGGCCCACGTCCCCGGGCATGCTTTTCGGATCGGAGACATGAACATAGAAACAGGTCGGTTCCGCGACGCACTCTCCGCGCACCTGCGTGATCGAAGCCTCGGCGATTCCCTGGGCCGCATCCGCGTGTTCCTGGAGGTTCATCCCCCGTTCGATTCCGACCGTCTTGACCCGGCGGTTGGCGACCAGCCCCAGTCGTTCCTTCGCGGCGAGGATCCGGTCGGAAGCGCGGGTGACGACATCTTCGGAAAGCCGGCCGTTTCCGACCGCCGCCTCCAGCAGGTCGATCGCCTTGAGGGGATCGAACGGCATCAGGAGAATATCCGCGCCCGCTTCCGCCGCGGAGAGGACCGCCTCGTCCCCGTCGGAGATGGCGCCCATCATGAGCGCGTCGGTCACCACCAGCCCCTCGTACCGGAGTTCCTTCCGAAGCAGGTCTCCGGTGATCGCATTCGAGAGCGACGCGGGTTTGTCGGCATCCAGCCGGGGATACCGGATATGCGCCGTCATGACGGCGTCCAGTTCGGAGCCGAGTTCGACGTAGGGTCGCACTTCGCCGGCGAGGAGTTCCTCCTTCGAAACGGACGACTCGGGAAGCTCGATATGCGAATCGACGTCGACGCCCCCGTGGCCGGGAAAATGTTTTCCGCATCCCATCACGCCCTTCTCGCGGAGCCCGGAGAGGAAGGCGCGGGCGAGGTTCGTCGTCTTCGCAGGGTCCGTTCCGAACGAGCGGGTGGAGATCACCGGGTTGTCCGGATGGGTGTTCAGGTCCAGGACGGGAGCGAGAACCCAGTTGACGCCGATCGCGGCCGCCTCGGTCGCCGTCGCGCGCGCCTTGGTCTTCGCATGGTCGACCGACCCGGAAGCGCCCAGCGCCATGTTGGACGGAAACTCCGTCATCCCGGGCACCTGTTGACCGACCCCGTCCTCGTAATCGGCCGCGATCAAGAGCGGCGCGGCGGACTTCCGCTGAAGCTTGTTGGCCATCTCCGCGATGTCGTCGACGGTTCCGCCGAAGAAACAAAAACCGCCCACGCCCGCCTTCGCGTGCGCGAGGGCGCGGTCGTAGTCCGGGTTCGCGAACCGGTAATCCGCGACGATCATCTGCGCGCATTTTTCCCGAAGATTCATAAAAAAGCCCTTCCCATCAATCGGCCGTAATTTTTCCCCGGAACGATCTTCCCCAGCACGACGCCCCGATCCGCCCCCGTGGCGACGGGAACGTTCCCCGGACGGCCCGCGATCGTCCCGTGCGCGAGGAAGGCGAAGGCGGCGGCCTCCCGCGCCATCGGATCGAGACCGTACATCGCGGAGGAGCGGACCACCACGGGCCAGAGGAGCGCGTCCAGGTGTTCCATCAGGGTCCGATTGTACACTCCTCCCCCCGACACGACGACTTCCTCGAGCCCCCCGGGCGCATTCTTTTCGACGGCCTCCGCGATGGTCGCCGCAGTGAGAAGGGTGAGCGTGGCGACCGTATCGAGGGTGGGGTTTTTCCCGATCCATTCCCGCGAAAAGAGTTCCCGCCCGGTCGACTTGGGCGGTTGTTTCCGGAAGTACGCGTGGCGAAGCCATCGCCGGAGAAGGGCGTGATCGATTCCGCCCTTTCGTCCCATCCTGCCGTCCCTGTCATACGACCCCTTCCCCATCGCCCGAACGGCGTCGTCCAGCAGGCAATTTCCCGGGCCGGTATCGAACGCGATCCCCGTGGAGGGAAAGGTCACGTTCGCGATCCCCCCGATATTCAGGATCGCCTTCTTCCGGCTCTTCCCGAAGAAAGCCCGGTCGAAAAGAGGCACGAGCGGCGCGCCTTCGCCCCCCGCGGCGATGTCGGCCGGACGAAAGTCGGCCACCACGGTGACGCCGGTTCGCTCCGCGATCACGGAAGGCTCTCCCAGTTGAAGGGTGGAACGGCCGGGCTCGTGCCAGGCGGTCTGACCGTGGGACCCGATCAATTCAAAGCGGGTTTCGATCGACCGGGCAACGCGCGCGAATTCTTCGCCGAGCCAGAAATTGGTGGAACATATTTCGGGGGTCGACGCGTCCCGAAGGGCGCGGATCCGGGATCGCGCCCGGGACGAAAAGGGGCGGGTCCGGTGCTCCAGGATCCGCAGGGGAGGCCCGGTTTCGATGACGGCGGCGGAGATCCCGTCGGCGGAGGTTCCCGACATCAGCCCGAGCACCTTCATGGCGCCAGCACTCCCCGGAGCATCCCGTCGGACTTTTTCAAAAGCCGTTCCGCCTGTCGCACGCCCACCCGCCGACGAAGCATGACGATCGCGACCTTCGTCCGGTTGCGGGAATCGGCGAGCGCTTTCCGCGCAACTTCGTCCTTCACCCCCGCGACTTCGCGGATGATGCGGACCGCGCGGGCGGCCAGTTTTTCCGACTTCGGTTGAAGATCGACCATCCGGTTTTCGAAGACCTTGCCAAGTTGCACCATCGTGGCGACGGTCAGGCGGTTCAGGACGAGCTTGGTGGCGGTTCCCGCCTTCAAACGCGTGGAGCCGCTGATCACTTCCGGCCCGACCGGTGTCGCCACGATCACGTCGGCGGAAGAGGCCGCCACCCCCTTTCGGTTACAGGTGACGAGGATCCTCCCGGCTCGAAGGCTTCCGGCGTGGCGAAGCGCGCCGTGGACGAAGGGAGTGATCCCGCTGGCGGAAATTCCCACGACGACGTCCCTGGCGCGAACCCGTTTTTTTCGAAGGGCGGCCTTTCCCGCAGGGGCGTCATCCTCCGCCCCTTCCCGGCTGGCCCAGACGCATTCCGGTCCGCCCGCCATCACCGCCTGCACGAGGTCGGGCGGTGTGTCGAAAGTGGGCGGGCACTCCGCCGCTTCCAGGATCCCGAGACGACCGCTCGTTCCGGCGCCGACGAAAAAAATTCGGCCTCCCCGGCGAAGGCGATTCACCGTCAACTTCACCGCGCGGGCAAGGGGAACGCGGGCGGCATGCAGCGCCTCGTGGATCCGGGCATCCTCCCCGTTCATCCGGTCGAGGATTTCCAGCGGCGTGAGCCGGTCAAAATCCCGCGTGGCGGGATTGTCCCGCTCGGTCGGGAGGGAATCGAACCGCTTTTCCGGCAGGGAAGAGGCGGTCAGGCTTCCCCCTTCTGGGCTGAGGCGTTTTCGAAGCGGGTGATGTCCTTGAGGAAGATCAGTTCGAGCTTGTCCGTCGGGCCGGTGCGGTTTTTCGCGACGTTGATCTCCGCGATATTCTTCCTCTCCGTGTCCGGGTTGTAATATTCCTCCCGGTAGAGAAGCATGACGACGTCGGCGTCCTGTTCGATGGCGCCCGATTCCCGGAGGTCGGAAAGCATCGGTTTCTTGTCCTCGCGACCCTCGGTGCCCCGGTTCAACTGCGCCGCGGCGACGACCGGGATGTTGAGTTCCTTGGCGAGGCTCTTGAGGCTCGAGGAGATGCGCGCGATTTCCTGCTGGCGGTTTTCCGCCCCCTTCGAGTGCATTTTCTGAAGATAGTCGACCACCACCAGTTCGATCTTGTGCTGGGCCTTGTAGCGCCGGGCCCGCGCGCGGAGTTCCAAGTCAGTCAGATCGGGGGAATCGTCGATGAAGATGTTGGCCTCGTTCAACGCGCCCGCGCCGATGACCAGTTTTTGATATTCCTCTTCCGAGAGCTTACCGCTCCGCAGTTTCTGAGACGGAACGCGGCAGTGGGAGCAGAGCATCTGCTGGGCGATCTGTGCGTTCGACATTTCGACCGAGAAGAAAAGGACCGGTCGTTTCTGTTCGACCCCGACCGACTCGATGACGCGCATCGCGAGACTGCTTTTCCCCATGGAGGGTCTGCCCGCCATGATGTAAAGCTGGGACCCCTGCAGTCCGGAGATCAGGTCGTCCAATTCGTGGAAGCCGGTGGCGAGACCCAGGATCCTCTGTTTTCGGTCGCGGATATCGGTGATCTGCTCGAAGGTTTTCTTGAGGAGATCGCCCATCTTCTGGACCTTCTCCTTCCCCTCCTTCGCCGCGGTCTGGAAGATCAGTTCCTGCGCGTGGTCGAGCGTGCGATCGGCGTCTTCGCCGGAGGCGACCGACGCTTCCCGGATGATTTTCGTGCAGGTCCTGATCAGGCTGCGCAGGACCGCCTTTTCCCGGATGATCCCCGCGTAGTGAAGCGCGTTCGCGGCAGAGGGAACGGTCTCCACGAGTTGAGCCAGGGTTTCAACGCCGCCCGCCTCGTCCAGTTTCCCGAGCTTTTTCAGTTCGTCCTTGAGGGTGACGAGGTCGCACGATTTCATCGCGGAAAAGAGGACCGTGATCCCCTGGAAGACGACCTGGTGGGTATGGTGGTAGAACGCCTCGTGGTCGAGCGTTTCGATCACCTCCCCGATGCAGTCGTTGTCGAGGATCATGGACCCCAGGAGCGCCATCTCCGCCTCGGTGGAGTACGGCGGAACCTTGTCCATGAGTACGTTCCGCGGCGCAACAGGTGTTTCCGTCGTCTGCGACATCTTTCCCCCTCCGTACCTGTTTATTCTTCGCTTGTCGTTTCTTCGGTTTCGTCGACCTCGTCGACCGGGGAGTCCTCTTCCCGGTCAGCGACATCTTCCAGCTTGATCGCCTTGGTGGAAAGGACCCACACCTTGATCTTCGGCTGAACGTCGCGATGGAGATGAACGGTGACCTCGTAGGTTCCGATCTTCTTGATCGGTTCGTCGATGGTGATCGCCCGGGCCTCGACCTTCATGTTCTCGGCGAGGAGAGCCTCGGAGATCATCGTGGGGGAGACCGAACCGTAGAGGACGCCCTCCTCGTTCGTGTTCACCTCGATGGAGAGGGAGGTCACTTCCGCGAGTTTCGCCTCGACCTCTTTCGCGCCCTCGATCAACTGCACCTCGACCTGGTCCTGCCGGCGCTTTTCCACCTCGAATTCCCGGTACTGGCCGGGGGTGGGCGGGGAAGCCATCCGGCGGGGGATCAGGAAGTTCCGCGCGTAGCCGTCCTTCACCTCGACGACATCGCCCCGTTTCCCGAGATTCTCGATGCTATGCCAGAGTAATACCTGCATGTTGTCCTCCTGCCGACGAGGGAGAAAGGGCCGACGGATTCGCCGACCCATGCCCACGACGGAACGAATTCTAAATTCGAATCATCAGATCCCGGCGGTTCCGGTGTAGGGAACGAGGGCCAGGACGCGCGCCCGCTTGATCGCGGACTTGGAACTCCTCTGGTGGAACGCGCAGTTCCCGGACCGTTTCCGGGAGTACATCTTGCCCTGGTTGGTGCAGAGCTTGTAGAGCGTTCCGACGTCCTTGTAATCCACCTCGTCCACCTTGTTGCGGCAGAACCGGCACCGGTTGTCTTTCCGGAACTTCGTGTACTTTTTCTTGCGATCGCCTCCGCGCTCGCCTCCGCGATCGTCTCTGCGTCTTTGCATCTTCATTTCCTAAAAGGGAACGTCTTCTTCGGGAACAACCTGCTGCTGGGGGGCGGACTCGCCGCCCTCCGCCCCGGTGGGCCTTCCACCGAGGAACTGAACGCTCTCGGCGTTCACGCGGATCTTGCTCCGCTTCTGCCCGGTCTTCTGGTCTTCCCACCGGTCCTGCTGGAGACGCCCTTCCACGAAGGTGGACCGGCCCTTCTTGAGGTATGCTGCGCAGTTCTCGGCGGTCCGCCCCCAGGAGACGATGTCGATGAAGGAAACTTCCTCCTTCTTGTCGCCGGTCTTCTTGTCGGTCCAGTTCCGGTTGACCGCGATGGAAAACTCGCAGACGGCGGCGCCGCTCGGCAGGTACTTAAGTTCCGGGTCGCGGGTGAGATTCCCGATCAGGAGAACGCGATTCAGGCTGGCCATGATCAGAACCCTCCCCGTCGCATGGGAGGACGACCGCCGCGATCCCCGTCGCCGGGGCGCTTTGGACGAATCAGTCCGGCCGTCGGAAAGTCTTCCGGCGGTTCCGTCTTCATCTCGCCTTCGTGCGCGAAGATCGAGTTGCGAAGAACGACATCGGAGAGACAGAAATCGCTCCGCAGGCCTTTGACCGCGTCGCATTCCGCCTCGAAGTAGGAAAGCACGTAGGCCCCCCGGTTGTTCTTCTTGATCGGGAAGGCGAGCTTCCGTTCGCCCCATTTCGTCAGGGAGAGAACCTTCGCCTTGTTGCGCTTGGCGACGCGGTCGACCTCCTCGACGACTTTTTCCCACTCGCGCGCCGCGATGGTCGGCTCCACGAGCAACATCGCTTCATACGTCTTCATCCGTCTCCTTTCGAACCCGGTTGTACCGGTTCATCGTTTTTTCGATTCCAAATCGGGTCCAATACCCGACCGCCTCGAGGGCGTATTCCAGGGTTTCCTCCAGCAGGGGAAGTTCCGCTTTCGGGAAGCGGCGCAGAACGTAGTCCGGGTCGGGGCGTCCGCCCCCGACGCCGAGCCGCATCCGGGAAAACCCGTTGCCGCCCCAGGCGTCGATGATCGACTTCAGGCCGTTGTGTCCGCCGCTGGACCCTTTCTCCCGGAAGCGGACGCTTCCGAGTTCCAGCGCGACATCGTCGCACACGACCAGCAGGTCGTCGCCCCACCGCTTGCGAACCTCCGGGATGACGTTCCCGGTCCGGTTGACGTAGGTCCACGCCTTGACGAGGACGATCTCCCGCGAATCCAGCCGGCCCTCGACCGCCCAGAATTCGAAGCCCGCCTTGCGGAACTTCTTTCCCATTTTTTCACAGAGCGCGTCGACCGCCATCCAGCCGACGTTGTGCCGGGTTTTCGCGTACTTCTCGTCGGGATTTCCGATTCCAAGAACGATGCGAGGCACCGGTCCGCCTTTCGTGGACTACTTCGCGTCCGTATCTTCCGTCTTTTCCTTCTCGATGCGTTCCGGCTCGGCCGCCCCGGGGGTAACTTCGGACGTCTCTTCCTCTTCCGCATGGTGTTCGGTCACGTTCGCCAGGACGAGTGCGCCTTCCTGCAGGAAAACCACGCCCTCGATCACGGGGATGTCCGAAAGATGAAGAGGCTCGTTCTTATTCATTCCGGTCACATCGACCACGACCTTTTTCGGAATGCTGTCGGGAAGGCACTCGATTTTCAGTTCCTTGACGAACTGATCGAGGGTCCCTCCCTCATCCTTGACGCCGACCGGGATCCCCTTCAGGACCAGTTCCACCTCCATCTGGAGCTTTTCATCCAGGGCGACCTTGGTGAAATCGACATGGAGGATCTTGTCCCCGAGATGGTCCCACTGGACCTCCTTGATGAAGGCCTTTCCGGAGCCTTCCAGCGCGACGATCCGTCCTCCCTTGTCCAGGATTCCCTGGAAATCGTGGTCGGAAACGGTGAGGTGGACCGGCTTGTCGCTCTTGTGGGAGACGGTCGCGGGGACCAGTCCCGCCTTCCGCATCCGCTTGGAGGGGCGCGTTCCGAACTCGGTCCGTTCCGCGGTTTTCAGGTTCATTTCATCCGTCATATCTTTCTCCTCTAGAGGAAAAGCGAGCTTACCGACTCGCTCTTGTGTATCCGCCGGATCGCTTCGCCGACGAGGTTCGCGACCGACAGCACCTTCAAATTGGGCAATATTCCGTCCCGAATCGGGATCGAGTCGGTGACGACGATTTCCTTCACGAGGGCCTTTCCGAGTTTCTCGATCGCCTGGCCCGCCAGCACCGGGTGGGTGGCGCAGATGTAGACGTCGAGGGCGCCGTTTTTCCTGCAGGAGTCCGCGGCGGTGACGATCGAGGTGCCGGTGGAGATCATGTCGTCGACCAGGAGGACGTTCCGGCCCTCCACTTCGCCGATCACGTGCACGATGTCCGTGTCGGTGGGACCGTTGCGACGCTTGTCGCAGATCGCCAGTCCGGCGGAGAGTCTTTTCGCGTACGCCCGCGCCATCTTGATGCCGCCGACATCGGGGGAGACGACGGTCAGGCTGGGGATGTCGATTTTCTTGAAGTAGTCAATCATGACCGGGGCAGCGTAGAGGTGGTCCATGGGAACCGAGAAGAAGCCCTGGATCTGGTGCGCGTGGAGATCCATCGAAAGGACGCGGTCCGCGCCCGCCTGGGTCACCAGGTCGGCCACGAGTTTCGCGGTGATCGGAACCCGTCCTTCCGCCTTTCGATCCTGCCGGGCGTACCCGAAGTAGGGCAGGACGGCGGTGATGCGTTCGGCGCTCGATCGCCGGAGGCAGTCGAGCAGGAGGAGGACTTCCATCAGGTTATCGTTCACCGGCGGGCAGGTCGACTGGATGACATAGACGTCGGAGCCCCGCACGTCGTCCAGGATTTTCACGTCGATTTCGCCGTCGGGAAACCGTCCGACCTCGGAGGTCGTGAGCGGGATATCGAGATAGTCGCAGACGTCCTTCGCGAAAGAGGGATTCGCCGTTCCCGTCACCGTCACCAGCTTGCGCTTCATTTTCCGCCCTCCGAATTCCGTACCGGGTTGCTCTTGATCGGGCGTGCCGGCACCCCGACAACCACCATGTTTTCCTCTACCGTTCCCCCGGTCACGACCGCGCCGGCGCCGGTCTTCGCGCCCCTGCGGAGGGTCACCGGGGCGACGAGGACCGAGTTCGACCCGGTATGCACCCCGTCCTCAATATGGGTGCGATGCTTGTTTTTTCCGTCGTAGTTCGCCGTGATCGTTCCGGCGCCGATGTTCACCCGCTCGCCGAGCCGGGCGTCGCCGATGTAGGAGAGGTGTTTCGCCTTGGAATGGCGGCCGATGTGGGAATTCTTCACCTCGACGAAGTTCCCGATTTCCGCCGTCTCCTCGAGCACGGTTCCGGAGCGCACATGGGAGAAGGGACCCACTTCGCAGTTCGCCCCGATATTTACCCCGGCCCGGACGACCGTGAAGGGTTGAATCACGGTATCGATGCCGATCTCGACGTCGACCTCTATGAAGGTGTTCCGGGGATCGACGATCGTGACTCCCGCCTCCATGTGCCGGTCGAGAATGCGGCGCCGCATCACGTCGGTGGCGCCGGCGAGTTCTTTCCGGGAATTGATTCCCAGGATCTCGCTCGCGTCGGGAACGCACCAGGCGTGCACCCCGTTCATGTGGGGAAGAACGTCGGGAAGGTAGTATTCCTTCTGCGCGTTGCGGGGCCGGATCTTGTGAAGGGCTTCGAAGAGCACCTTCGTATCGAAGACGTAGTCGGCGGAGTTCACTTCCCCGACGAGCCGTTCCTCTTCGGTGGCGTCGGCGTGCTCCACCACGCGGGTGAGTTCGCCCGATTCGTCGCGGAGGACCCGCCCGTAGCCGGCGGGATTTTCCAGTTTCGCCGAGAGGAGGGTGGCCTGCGCGCCCTTCTGTCGGTGAAGCTCGAGGAGTTCCCGGATCGTTTCGGGACGGACAAGGGGGGCGTCCCCGGTCAGGACAAGGAGTTCCCCGTCGTAGCCCGAAAGCGCCTCTTCGCAACAGAGAAGGGCGTGTCCGGTTCCGAGCCGTTCCCGTTGTTCGATGTAGCTGACTTCGGGACCGATTGCTTTCTGGACCCGGTCCGCCTGGTACCCGACGACGACGAGAATATCGGTGACGCCGGCGTCGCGAAGGGCGGTGAGGATATGGGCGAGGATGGGGGCGCCCAGGATTTCCTGGAGCACCTTCGGCCGTTCGGACCTCATCCGAACGCCCTTTCCCGCCGCCAGAATGACCGCTTTCGTCATATCGAAAGAGACACTTTCCCTGTAAAAATAAGGAACGCGCTTGTTCGGCCGGCCCTGCTACCACACAAGTCCAGCCCGGAGATCTGCCGGAGGAGCGGGGAATATAGGGGATGGAAGGGGGAAAGTCAAGGCTCCCGCCCTTTGTCTTGACTTCGCCGTCCCCCCTCCTAGAATTCCAGTCAGATGGCCAAAAAAATATCAAGGGAGATGGAAGCGTTCCGGGAGGCGTTGCGGAAAGAAGAGCTCGCGGCCACCCGCCAGAGGGTCCAACTGGCCGAGATCATTTTTTCCACCCACAAGCATTTCACCGCGGAAGACCTTTATGAATGGGCGCGGAAGCGGGGCTGGAAAATCGGCCGCGTCACCGCGTACCGGACGCTCAAGGTGATGGTCAAGGCGGGTCTCGTGGAAGACCGGGAGTTCAGCAGTGACCGGGTGGTCTATGAACACGTTTTTGGACACCGTCATCACGACCACATGATCTGCCTTGAATGCAACGCGATCATCGAGTTCGAAGCCCCGGTGATCGAGAAGGCGCAGGAAAAGGTCGCCCGGGAGAACGGATTCACGATCATCTCCCATCGTCACACGCTCAAGGGGTACTGCCGCAAGTGCGGGGCGGGGAAGAAGTAGCGGGGACCGCGAAGTAGCGTTCACCACGAAGTCCCGGAGACACGAAGGCTTGGTCGCTTCGGGACGTTGTCATGCCGGCCACCAAGGATGGAGACCCGCTTACGGTATTCCACCCTCGTTTTCGAAGCGCCTTCGCTTCATTGTTCCTTCGCGCTTGATTCCCCGGACAACTTCGAATCCGCGTCTCCCCCGCCGTTGCCCCTGGGCTCGCGCAGGAACTGGACCGTATCGGCGGTCAGGCGGATCTTGTTTCGTTTCTGCCCCTGTTCGTCCACCCAGCGACTCTGCGTCAGTTCTCCCGACACGAAGACCTCGCGCCCTTTTTTCAGGAACTCCCCGCAGACCTCGCCCAACCTTCGCCAGGCGTTCACGTCGAGGAAGAGGGTCGATTCTCCCTCCTGCCCGTCCGCTTTCTTGAACTTCCGGGTGGTGGCGATCGTCAGGTCGCAAACGGGAACGCCGCTGGAGGAATACTTCAGTTCCGGATCGCGAACGAGCCGGCCGAGGATCATGACCGAGTTGAAGTTGGCCATCGTTTTGTCTCCCAATTTCAATGAAAGGGGTAGTGCAACTTCCGTGCCAAGGCGATTCCGGCCCGTTTTCGCGGGAGCGCGTTACGTTTCGAAACACGGACGTTACGGAAGGGAACAAAGGCTTGAAATCACCTCCGGGCGTGCTACATTCCGGGGCATGGTGGAAGAGCAGGAAGTTCCGGAAGGCACCAAGATCAAGATCGTTTGTCCGAGCTGTGGAGGCTCGTTCAAGGGGAGGCTTCCCGCGAAGCCGGCGAGGGGAGTCTGCCCGCGCTGTCAGAAGGAACTCGTTCTTCTCCCCTCCGGCGCGATCGACACGGAGACGCAGTTCCGCCGCAGGGAGGGAGATGTCCTGCCGATTCCCGAGGGCGCCACGCCGGCCGCGCCGGTTCCCCCGGAGGAGAAGGAAGAGGAGACGCCGGTCTTCCAGCCGGAGGGAGACGCGTCGATCATCGCCCCGCCGATGCGCCCGCTGGTGATCCGGGACCGGGTAAAGGATTACGGCATCGCGGTGGCGCTCCTGCTGGCGGGATGGATCATATCGGGCGCGCTCGTCATCCTGCAGGAGAAGCCGCAAGTAGTGCGGTTGGGCGAGATCGGAACGCGCGGACTGGCCGAGTTCCAGGCGAAGGTCTGCGGCTGCGGGCAAAAATAGAGGCGGCCGGAGGTTGGTAGCGGGAACCCCCGGCGCGCCTGACGCTTAAATCCGCCTTGCCCAGTCAGCGGACAAATTTAGTCTTCGTGTTCATTCCGGGCACGATCTTCCAGGCACTCCTGCACTACTTTCCGAACCATGTGGGAGACGCCCTTCATCGCTTTCTGAAGTTCCCGGGCGGTCGTTTCGGCGGCGAGTTCCTCCACCCGTTCCTGGAGACGGCCGGAGAGCATTTCGGTGCCGCGGTATTCCTCGAAGAGCTGGTGGAGTTCTTCTTCACGGCCGGGGAGGGCGACCTTCTCGATCCGTTCCTTCAGGAGCGGGGAGTGGTGATAATTCGCGATGTGTTCCCGGACGATTCGTTTCGTTTCGTCGGCATTGGCGTCGACCCTCGGGCGAACGACGGTTTCCTTGTTCTTCTTTTCGGCGAGAATTTTTTCGACCATTTCGCGGGAGCAGCGGTCGATTTTTTCGCGCAGTTGCATGGACCGGTGGTAGGTGTTTGTTTCGACCCGCATGGCGATCTTGACGTCGTCCATGGACAGGGTCGAGGCCTCCGCGTTGATCCCCCGGGAGACCTCGACCACGCGTTGATCAATTTTCTGGCGAAGCTGGCGTGAGCGGTGGTAGGAGGTGAGTTCCATGCGGACGAGTTGGCTCCAGTCCGGGGGGGAGCAATCCTCGTCGTCCGGGAGGAGGTAGTCTTCGAGGCGCAGGAACTCCGTCGTTTCGGCGTTCTCGAATTCCTCCAGCGGCACGATTTTCCAGGCGGACGTTTCGGTCGTGTGTCCCGGCACGGGCGTGGTTTGTCCCTCGAGCGCGGGACGGACCATGGCTGGCTTACCCATTTTTCCCCCTCTCTTTGTCGATTAATGAGCGACCGGGATGGAAGGTGAGGCGTGGGGGCGGATCGGATACGCCATGTTGTGGAACCGGACCGGCGTGTGATTTCCCCTCTCTCTCATATCCCTTCTTCCCCTTCTCTACCTATATTACCCCGTCCTGCCGATTCGTCAAGTATAAATTATAATTTATAACATAAACTTAGAGGGAATAAAAAAAGAACCACCCGCCCCCGGTGGGTGGGGACGGGTGGCTTGGTGGTGAGTCCTTGATCCTCCCCCGCTTGGGGAGAGGGAAATCAATTCGAGTAAAAGTAAACGGCTCCGGTGGATGGAGCGCCATACTCGGGCGCACCCACCAGGATCTCGGGAGCGCCGTTCCCGGTCGTATCCGGAAGCAGCGCACAGGAGAGACCGTACATCTGCCCCCCGTTGGGCCCGCGGACGCTCCGGATGAGAGACCCGTCAGAGCCGGAATAGCACCGGACGACGGACCTCGTTCCCGCAGGGTTGCTTCCGCCACCAACCAGGAAATCCGGGACACCGTCCCCGTCCACGTCGCCACCCGCGGCCACGGAAATTCCGAACGTCACTCCAGGCGCGGTCGCGGACGTGACATCCCAGATGAACTGGCAGACCATGGTCTGCCCCCCCTGGCGGCCGACCACGAGAGCGTAATTGCCATACAAGGTACCGATGAGAACGTCGTCGAAACCATCCTGGTTGACGTCCCCGACCCCGGCCACGCACGATCCGAATCCATCCGTGTTGTTCATTCCCCATCGAGTCAGAAGGGTCGCGGCACCGAACCCGCTCTGGATCCACGAACCGGAAACAACGTAAGCGACGCCAGTCCCGTTCCCGGCACCAAAGGCGCCCATGACCAGGTCGGGAAGGCCATCCGCGTCGACGTCCCCGGCCGCATCCAATCCCCAACCAAGGTAGTAATTGGAGCCCGTTCCGCTGAACTTCCCGAACGGGTAAGCCAGGCCGGTCTGGCCGCTGTAGACCTGCACGATGCCGGCGTTGAAATAGTTTCCACTTCCGGCAAAGGGCGCCGCCACCGCGAAATCCTCGAAGCCGTCCTGGTCCAGGTCGCCGACGTTGGCGACGGTATGACCGAAGCCGGTCCCTGCAGCGACACCGGCGGGAGGCGTCGGCATGAGAAGGATCGCCCCCGTGGCTCCGGAGCGGATTTGCACATACCCGGTCGCCCCGGGGACACTCAACTGGGGAGCCCCGATCAAAAGATCCCTCACACCGTCATTATCAAAATCGCCGATCACGTCGATCGATTTTCCGAATTCGTCGTCCGTATTCCATCCCGCAAGCGGGGTGGCAAGGTGGATCTCCACCCTCGTCGCTCCCGAGTAGAGATGGACGCGGCCGCCCGCGGCAAAGGAAAGTCCGGGCTCGAGGGGGGCGCCCACCATGAAATCATCGATCCCGTCGCCATCCACGTCGCCGGCCGGGGATACGTCGTTTCCGAAATACCCTCCCGGAAAGACGCCTGTAACGGGAGGAACATGAACCAGGGGTCCTCCCGGGTTGGCCGGGAGAACCGGACGGGTCGACACCGTGGGAACCTGGGAACGTTGCCGCGAGGGCATGGGAGCGAGTGAAGTTGCCAGGCTCCCCCCGGAAGCCTGCGACTGGGCCGGAGAGCCTGCATTGGCAGGGCTCCTCCGGGATGCGACAACAGGTACGATGGCCACGGCTACACAGGCCACCACGGAAAGCAAGCCAACCAGCCTATTCGTAAAGATCATATACTCCTCCTATATGCGATCATCATTCGAGCACAACTCAAAAAAAGTCTTTCACCTGGAACCCTGTACGCAGGAAGGATCAATTTCTTCGCGAAGAAAGAAGGGAAGAGGTGTGGGATTTTCTTCCAGTCGGCCTGGGCAACCGATCTCCTTCGGGCAAAAAAAGAACCACCCGCCCCCGGCAGGTGGGGGCGGGTGGTGATAACTCGTATTTTCTCCGGGAATATAATTATCCGGCAGTCGGCTCAAAGTGCTTTTTCACAACAAGCCCCTTTTTTAAGGAAAACTCGAAACCAACCACTTCAGCAAACCCAGTTGCCGTCGGGAGAGGTGCCGGAACAGGCTCACCTATTCGATTCACATACTTCACTTTTATAAAATCACGACCACCGTGAATTTGGTGCAGCTCTTTTCTATTCAATTCATGCGTTCTTTTCATCTGGGTTCCTCCTGATTTGGAAACAGGGTTAATCATTGGCAATAGCGTTGGCTAATCCACCAGTAGCCGCTCCGTAAAGTGCTCCAGGGATTGCTCCAACAGCGGCAAACGGCGCACCGATGGCCGCGCCTGCGAGAGCTCCGACCGCGGCCCCCTCAATAAACTGGTCGACCTCTTCCGCGACTTCACGAGCTCCTTTTTTTATATCCTCCCACGAGGGCCAATTACCCCAACAATCACTACAACCCCCAACAATATGCCCCATTTCGGTTTTCCCCAAAACTCTGGGTCCGGCGTTGATCGTTATATTCTTCATAGTTTCTTCCTTTCAAAAATTCCTGATCTTTTTGTCTTCCCGATTCATTCCCCTGTACGCACTCCCCCTCCGATTCCTCGCCCGAATTTTCCCAATTTGACACGGTTTTTTCGAGGCTGCGGGAAGGCAAAAAAACAGGCGCAGGGACCCCAAAACGGGATCCCTGCGCCAAAGAACAGGGGGCTGGAAACCTTTTAGAATGCCCCCGCCCCCAGTGGGTGGGGGCGGGTGAGGAATGAGTTCCGCCTGATTTGCCTTCCCCTCTTTCGTGGGGAACCAACCGGAAAGATTATTTCGCAGCCACGGCAATGCAGCCGGCTACAACCGCAACCCCTGCCGGACCCGCAAACTTGCTTGCGATACCCGCCGTGACCCTTCCTGCAATTTTAACGGCAGCCCAGAAACCGGCACTCGCAGTAAGAGTCCCGGCAGCGATACAGGTTACCGCAGTAAAAACTCTTCCCCCGACAGAGGGACCCTTAGCCTTCTTTTTCTTTTTCTTCTTCTTGACCACCTTGATATTCGTCTTCGGCCCATTCCCAGCAATGTTAAGTTCGTGGATTTCAAGTTCCGCTCCGCAGCGTGCAACCCGATTCTCGACGGCAAAGCCGACATCGCCGTAAAAAGGCAGGGTCACCGTCCTTGTGTATGTTTCCTGTTTCCCGGATAAATATCTTTCCTGGATCGTGCCGGGATAAGCCAGGAACCGCACCGGGTAACCTTCCGGACTGTAGGTGGTGTACTCAGAGATCGTGCCTTCCACTGTTCCGTCCGGATTAAACCTGCTCACTACCGAGCTCTCCGTGCGTTCATGTCCCCCGAACGAGTGATTCCCACCCCACTCTGCCGGGTAGGGATTGGCCGGAGAGATCACGGTCGAAGTGGTCCTGACCTGGTCCTTCCCAGAAAAATCCCGTTCAATCACGGAGTTGGAATACCCTTCGGGTCCATTCCAATAACGGACCGTCCGCCACTGCTCCTCACGGACAATGGCACTGTTTTCATCCGGCTTGAAGATCTGCCTTCCCCCTTTTAGAAGGATCGGGTATTCGCGTTGACGACCCTCCGGCCCAAACCCCACCAAGGTCATCTCGTTCCGATAGGTCAGGTTCTCCTCTTCCGGAAGAGAGTGATGGGTGGACTGCAGGTCCACCAGCAGAGCCCGGGAGGGAAAAAAGAGGGAATTAAACTGCCCGTAGTGGCGGACCAAAATCGTATCCCCGCTTTTCCCGGCTTCATAAACAGAAACCATGACCCCCTTGATCACGTCCGGGGATCCGGTAGCCACTATGGAAACAGTGAATTCCGCGGAAGCCTCGACTCGGAAAGCCTCCCGGGAAACAGCGGGATAATCAAAATCCATCCCTGTAATACTGATCCAACCCGTATCCCCCACCATCGCCAGGCCGGCGATGACATCGGCAAACACGGAGGCCTGGTTGTCAAAGATACTCGTATCGTCAGGAAATCGATCCAGGTCACCCCCTGTAGGAAGAGGGGGGTTGTAGAAATAAGAACCGGAGGAAGTGTAGTGATTCGTGGAAACCTGATCGCCAGCCGGGACATTTTTGTTGCCGATACTTCCAGGCGCCCCTGCTTTTTTCTCTTCCGCAACCTCTTTGGCCGGCAACCAGGAACATTTTTTAATTTAAGGACCCCCGGCAAGGAGGGTCGCAACAATTAACGTTTTTATCATTAAAGTTTTCATAATCAGCACCCCTTTTCATATTCACTTTCAATCTCGGATGAATCCTTTACGGGTATGGTGGGGGTTCCAACCCGGGAATATTCCCGGTCGGACACGATTTTTCACCCCCCGGCTTCTGTTGCCAAAACCCTTCTAAACGGTAATATAGGCCACTCTTCGAGGCATTTTCATGTTTCCCTACTCCGGCGAAATTGCGGGCCTGACGACCGGTCTCCTCTGGGCGATCGGTTCCTTCCTCTGGTCCACCATGAAGAAGGATCTCACCCCCCTGGGAATCAACCTCTTCAAGGTCGCCGCAGGGATCGTCCTTCTCACGGCGGGGATCGTCATTGCCGGAGGGAAGGCCTGGCCCGGCCACCTCGAGGGACGACAGATCGGTTTTCTCCTCGCCAGCGGCATCGTCGGCCTCGGCATCGGCGATATCTTCTACTTCTACGCGCTTCTGAAGCTCGGTCCCCGCCGGGCGCTTCTCCTCTGGCTAACCGCCCCGCCCATAGCCGCCATCCTCGGATGGATCTTCCTCGGCGAATCGATCGCCGCGCTCGGCTGGATCGGGATCCTCCTCACCCTCGCGGGAATCGCGGTCGTCCAGAGCGAAAAGGATGAGAAGGAAGGAGACGAGGAACCCCTCTCGCGAAAGATACTTTTAATCGGCACCGGCGCGGGCATCCTCGCCGGCCTCGGCCAGGCGATCGCCAGCGTCTTCAACAAGATCGTCCTCGTCGAAAACGTCTCCGCCATACAGGTCACCCAGCTGCGACTCGTCGGCGCCGTCGCCTTCCTCTTCCTGTGGGCGGTCGTCCTGGGAAAACTGAAAAGCTCGGCAAGTCCCTTCCGGAAAAAGAGGATCTTCGCGGTCTCCACCCTCGCCGTCCTGGCCGGAACGGTCCTGGGCCTCATCGGCATGTCCTACAGCCAGGGAATGATCCCGATTGGCCTTTCGAACACGCTCACGAGCACCTCCATCCTCTGGGCCCTGCCGATCGGATTGATCTTCTTCAAGGAAAGGATCACCCTTCGCGCGGTGGTGGGAACGGCGATCGCCTTCGGCGGAGTCGCGATGGTGTTTCTCCACTAGGGAAACGCTTCGCCTACCGCTTCGAAAGCGCCCGCCCCGTCTTCGGATCGACCCGCAGCTTCAGATCCTCAACGTCCTCCGTGAAGAAGATGAATCCGTACATCATCTCGTGGTAGGTCTGCGGCCCGAACTTCACCCGCTTCGACGGGTCGGGATTGTACGGATTGAACGGACTGTTGTCGAAATGGGCGACGCAGTCGATGACCGTGCCGGCGGGGAACTTCTTCGACTCCTTCCACACGTACGGCAACTGCCAGTCGAAGCTGTAGTTGGGGACCACCAGGAGCGTCTCCTTCTCCCCGTCCGGGTAGGTCGCCGAGATCTTGATGTCCGTGCCGCGCAGGTGCATGTGAACATACATCCCGATCCCGGAACTCGCGTTCTTCAGCGTCCGTTTCGCCCGGACCTCGTGGGCGGGTGCGCCGGGCGGAATCCGGAACCGCTTGTTGGTCACCTGGACATGCCGGATCCGCTTCCGGATGGGCGTTTTCGCATAGACGATCCCGACGGAGATCCGGTCGCTCATGGGCGTTCCCACCGTCACGTAATGCATCTGCAGAACAAGGACAGCCCCCTTCGGAACCAGGAAACCCAGTCCCGGTTCCAGCTGCAACGGGACCCCCCCCGGCACCTGGCCGGTGATGAACAGCTCCTCGCCGCGCCCCCACACCTTTTTCCCCTTCGTCTTTTCCGGAAGGACGTAGGCGAGATTTGCATGGTGGAGCACGTTCGTATTCTGCGCCTTGATCTGGACCTCCTGGATCCAGGTGTCCTCGGGAAAGACGTACGGGAAAATGCCCGCCGGACCGGGCAGGTGCATCGAAGAGTACTGGTAGGGAATGTACCCTTCCGCCGGGACCTCCACCGGCTTCCGGACGGTCACGACCAGGTCGGGCTTCGAGATCTTCCACTTCTTTTTCGGCCATCGAAGCGGCGCGGGCATCGCGGCAGGATCGCCCTGCTTCGCCCCGCCCCGTACCCAATCGATGATTTTCCGCCGCTCTTCCTGCGTCAGCCGGGGCTCGTTCAAAAAGGTCCCGTGCCGCGGATCGGCGTACCAGGGCGGAATCCTCCCCTCCCGCACCACTTCCCCGATCATCTCCGCCCTTCGCCGGGCGGAAGCGTAAGTCGTTAGTGAAAACGGAGCGTCCCCGCCCGGCCGATGACACTGCTGGCAGTTCCTCTGGAGAATCGGCGCGATCTCTTCCGAAAAAGTGACCGCCTTCCCCGGCAGGGACGGAGGCAGGAAGTTGATCAGGCACCCGTCGACTTCGGTTTCCGCCACGCGCACGTCACGACCGGCAAGCACGTCCTCGATCGCCTCGCGCAGGTCTTCCCGCCCGGGAGACGTTCCGACACCCCCGACCCGGTATTACCCGTCGACGTGGCCGCGGTACCGGAGTGTCCGGTCCGCATCGAGCACCACCACCTCCGGCGTTCTCCGCGCTCCCACGGCCCGGGCCACCGACCCGTCCCAATCCTTCACGACGGGAAAGGCCAGGCCATGCTCCAGCGCGGAGGCCGCCATCTCCACGATCAAATCGCCGGACCCGACGTTCACCGCCAGGAACTGGACGCCCCGGAGCCGGTATTCTTTTTCCAGGGAATCGAGGCGCGGCAGGTACCGGTTGGCGATCGGACAGCCCGTCGTGACGAAGACGAGCACCGTCGCCTTCTTCGCGCCGAAATCGTCGAGCGTCCGCCGCAGGTACCGGATGTCGGTGAAGCCGACCCGGCCGATTGCCGAACCGATTTCGACCCGCTCTTCGACCTTCGGCGAAGACTGGCAGGAAAGAGTGAGAACCAGGAGAAAGGGAAAAACGCGCTTCATCTTCCACCCCGTCGAAATGAAAACCGCCACCCCGGTCATCATTCGATATCGGGACCGAAAATGCAAGGAATCGCGACAAAGTAACCGATCGGTTACGTGCTACCGGATCGTGATTTCGTACGGATCCCAATGGTTCAGCGAGACGTGCTGGTTCTTGTCCCGGGCGAAGGCGACCAGGCGGTACGGCCCGGAGATGTCCACGTCGGCCGGGATCTTCACCCGGAACTTCACGTGGTACCGGTCGTTTCCCTTCGTCTTGATGGAAAGGTTTGAAACGTTCGCATGCCACTTTCCTGTCCGGCTGTCCCAGCCCGGCCCCACCTTCTTCCCCTGGATCTCCACCTTTGCGGAATACGCCTCGTTCGGATCGAACGACCCGTCCCAATGCTTCATCGGGGCGAGGTAAACCGTCAGCGACTTCAGGTTCTTCCGCCCCTGCGGATCGAGCACCATCGCGTGCACGTCATACTTCTTCCCCTTCAACACATGGTGCGTCCGCTTCGAGGAACCCGTCTTCGAGAGGTATATCTCGCCCACCACGGGACGCGAGTTGGTCCGGATCGGGCTCCAGAGAAAACTCGACCATTTCGAACCGCCGAGGAAGGTGCTGAAGACCGGCACCCGCCGTTTCGGCTTCCACCACTTGTCGCTGTAATTGTAGGACCGGGAGGCGAAGAGCTTTTTCCCGCTCTGGTTCGTGTTGTCGGCGATGTAGGAATCGTGGAAGGTGCAGTCGACGAACGTGCCGTTGTGCTCCGGGATGCCGACCTTGATCATCGACGAGTACCACCAACCGCAGGACGACTTGAACCGGTTCCGCAGGATACTGCCCGTGCCCGCCCGGAAGGAGGTGGGCCGCGTGTTCTCGAAGGTGCAGTCGGCGAGGTAATACCGCAGGGTGTCGTACCCGTGCGGGTGGGTGTCGACCGCGGCCTGGTTCGTGACGGGGTCGTTGTCCCGGAACGTGCACCGGATCGCCGCCCACCAGGTCTTGGGACTGTTCGACGCGATGTCGTGCCGGTTGGTCGCGAACTCGCAATCGCGGATCACGACCCGCGAGCCTCCCTGGGCCATCGTCTTCCCGATCACGCAGATGCCGTACCCCAAACCCCAGCGGAGGTTGTGGTGGAAGTAACTCTTTTCCACGATCGCTTTTTTCGATTCGCGCAGGACCAGTCCCATCACGTTTCCGGTCACCTCGCAGTTCACCATCCGGAACTCCTCCGTGCCGGTCGCGTGGATCCCGTTCCCCTTGCGGGTCTTGTTCTTCGGATCGGTGGAGGCGCCCTCCACCATCATGTGCGCAAAGGTGACCCGGTCCCCCTTCGTCTCGAAGAGGCGTAGGTCGGGGTCGACCGCGTAACACCGCGAACGACCCTCCCATTTCGGAGCGCCCCCCGAACCGCGAACGTTCTCCAGGATCCCCGCGCCGCAGATCGTGGTGTCGGCGTAAACGGTAATCTTGCTGTACACCAGGTAATTGCCGGCGGGAAGCCAGACCACCCCGCCCGTATTCTTCAACGCGTCGCAGGCGGCCTGGATCGCCGTGCCGTCGGAACCGTTGACGACCTCGGTGTCGACCGAGAATTGAACTTTCACCGTGAACGTCTTCGTCGTGATGTTGGCGGGAACCGCCTCGTCGGTCACCTTCACGGTGAAGGTGTGCACCCCCTCCGCCACCGGGATGCCCGACAGGTCGCCGCTGAAGGAACCCAACGACATCCCGGCAGGAATCGACCCGCTCTCGATCGACCAGCTTTTCGCACCCGAACCGCCGGTCGTCTTGAACGTGACCCGGTAATCCTTCCCGGGATGCGCCCGGGGAAGGTCAGACGTGGTTATTTCAAGGTCGTTTTGACACCCGCCCAGCGCCAGCGCCAGCAGGACCATGGCTCGAATCGGTTTCATCGCACGCTCCTCTTAATCAGCCCGGGGAATCCACTCAAAGGGAAGATTGCCGCGCCCCGGCCGATCGTTTAATCGAAACGGAAACGGTGCTCCACGGGGGATCTGTGTGCGGAAATGGAGGTGGCGATTGGGATCTTTATTTGATCCAACCCTGCTTTTTTGCTTCCGCGATCGTTTTTTCCGGGTATTCCAGGAAGTTCACCCGGCATCCGCTTCAGCAGATGTAGTACATCTTCCCCTTGTGCTGGACCGTCATCGAGCCGTACCCGCCCGTGACGATGCACTTCGGACCGTTAGACTTGCGGACGAAGGGAACCCCCTCCTTGGTGCACCCGATCGAGGCGACGACCGACCAGTACCCGCTCGACTTCGCTTTCCGCTCGATCCGCACCAGGTAGCGATTGAACCGGAGCAGGACAAAGACGAGCCGCTCCTCCTCCCCCTTCTCCTCGTCGGTTCTCGTCAGCGTGAGATTCTTCCCCTTGCGATTGCCGGTATAGGTGAACGATTTCCCCTCCGGCGTCGTGCCGTCCAGCTCGTACCGCTGTTCCTTCAAGTCGTACCGGAGAACCGTGCGCCGAAAGAATTTCCCCTTCTCGGCGGTCATACGAAGGGAGTAGTCCTCGTCCTTGATCTTGAAGGACCAGGAGACCTTTTCGAGCCAGCCTTCCTTTTTCCGGTCCGGCCAGGTGCCGGTACAGCGGGACTTCCCGATCAGAACGTCCTGGACCGCCTGCATCGCCTCCTTGGTGTTCTTGAATTCCTCCTGCTGGGGAGAGGCGAAAACCGACAGGACGAGTGCGAGTTGTATCATCTATCTGTAGGTAACACGGAACGGCAGGCCGGGTTCCCCGAAATCTCACCGCCCGGTGAACATATCCTGCCCGTTCTTCTCCGCCCATACAAGGGCTTCGCGGTTCTTTTCCCACCAGGCGCGAACCTCCTCCAGCTGGTCGGGCGGGAACCGGTAATCGAGGTGAGGGGCGAGAACCTTGTACGCCTTCTCCCGCCTGCGGCGCGGAAAACCCTCGTTATCCAGGAGGGACAACAGGCGATCGACCGCCCGCTTGTCGCCGAACTCCAACGCCACTTCGTACATGCGGACGCGAATATCCGGTTCGGATTCCTCGTCCCCGGCAAGGACCAGGGAGGAGGAAATTCCCGCGTTTCCGGATTCCAGGAGCAGGTCGGCGCACACTTCCCGGACATGGTCGTCCGGGTCCCGTAGAAGCCGGGCGACGTCGTCGAGCGTGTCGGGAACCCGCCTGGAAACCAGGAGTTTCATCGCGAGCACGCGAACGTTGGGATCCTCGTCCTTCAACAGGTCACGAACCGGGGGAAGCCACTCCGTCACCCGCTTCGGGTGCGCGTCGAAAACGTTGAGCGCGGTCTGTTTCTGCCCCGAGGTCTTGCCGTGTGCCAGGTGGATCGCCTTGTCAAAGGGATCCTCCCCCCGGTTTCGAAACAGGTAAAGCCCCCCCCCAAAAAGGGAAAAGAAAAGCGCGAAAGCCGCGATATGGAGGACCGCCCGGCCCCGGGACGACGCGTTCAGAACGTACCGCACCAGGCCGGCGACCAGGAGCGCTCCCGCGAAGGCGACGACGATCACCGGGCTCGTCGGCCATCCGGTCGACCAGGAGATCTGAATTCCCGCAACACAGAGAAGCCCGCCCCCGATCCATCCGATCGCGAGGCGCGTCCGAGTCCTCTTCGCAAAGAGGAGCGCTCCCACCGAAGGAATCACCAGGAGACAGAAA
>PVBE011561414.1_pt1 | contig 35663 bp, 27 predicted proteins | sample 1631181 | NCBI WGS metagenome assembly PVBE01 (sample SAMN08397723, study PRJNA350692) | Marine metagenome, whole genome shotgun sequencing project. | isolation source: water | place: Pacific Ocean | collected 2012-04
GCGCGGGTCGGCCGGCGGCGACGTTGTGGCCGGCGGGGTCAGCGGCCCTGGCGGGGGATTCGCGGGGAGCCGGTCCCGGGCCAGAGTGGGCGCGGTCTCGATGGGCGCGATCTTCGCCTCGGCCTCGGCCGCTGCGGCGTCAAAAGGCGACGAGCCCTCCACCACATCGTCGGCCACGATCTCCCTGGTCGGCTCCTTCTTCACCGGCGGCGCCGTGGCGGCCAGGCTGAGGATGTTGCGCACCGACTCCAGCTCCTGGTCGAAGCTCTTCTTCATCCAGGCCACCACCTTGTGGCGGCTCAGGGGGTTGGCGCTGCGGAACTCCTCGAGGTCCCGCTCCATGAGGCCCGCGTTGGCGTAGCGCTTCTTGAGCTTCGGCTCCATGGCCTTCATCACGATGGCCTCGAGCTCCTCTGGCACCACCAGCCGCGTGGACGGCCGCGGCGCCTTGCCGGCGCGGATCAGCTCCAGGGTGACGATGTCGTCCTCGGAGCGGAACGGGTGGTGGCCCGTGATCAGCTCGTACATCATGCTGCCGGTGGAGAAGATGTCCGAGCGGTGGTCCAGCGGCTTGCCGCGCACCTGCTCCGGCGACATGAACGCCACCTTGCCCTTGAGGATCCCCTTCTGCGTCTCCTGGGTCCGCCGGCTGGCGAAGGCCACGCCGAAGTCGATCAGCTTGACCTCCCCCTCGAAGCCGATGAGCACGTTGCCGGGGCTGATGTCGCGGTGGATGATGCGCAGGGGGCTGCCCGTGTTGTCGCACTTGGCGTGGGCGTACTCCAGCGCCGAGCAGACGTGGACCATGATGTAGGTCACCAGCGACGGCGGCGGCACGCGGTTCTGGTTGAGGAAGAACGACAGCACGTGAGTCAGGTCCACGCCCTGGACGAACTCCATGGCCTGGTAGCAGGAGTCGCCCGAGCGGCCGAAGTCGTGGATCTGGGCGATGTTCGGGTGATTGAGGCCGGCGGTGATGCGCGCCTCGTCGATGAACATCTCCGTGAACTGCGCCTCCCGGGCCAGGTCCGGGTGGACCCGCTTGACCGCCGCCAGCTTTTCGAAGCCGCCCTCACCGCGGATGCGCCCGAGGAATACCTCTGCCATGCCGCCCACGGCGATGCGCTTGAGGATCTCGTACCTTCCGATGGTCTCCGGCACCTCCCGGGACCCGCTGGCGGAGACGTTGGACATTGGGCTGGATCATATCAGCTTTGGACGGCTATCCTGCATTTTTGGAGTCCCCCACATGAGCAGCCGGTCCAGAAAAAGCTCGCTCCGCCAGGAGCTGGCCGCGGTGATGGAGCCCTACCAGGGGCGCGATGGGCCGTTGCTCAGCCTGGTGGTGGACGTCATCGTGCTGATCTGCATCGTGGCCTCCTGCTCTTTGGTGGTCATGGAGCACATGGAGCTGATGGATCGCGGCGCCGCCTTCGGCTTGGAGATGACCTTCACCACCATCTTCGTCGTGGAGTACCTGCTGCGCTGGTACGCCGCGCCGAACCGCCTGCTCTACCCGCTGACCTTCTACGCCGTTGTGGACCTGGTGGCCATCCTGCCCAGCCTGTTCTTCATGGGCACGGACCTGATCCTGCTGCGCGTGGTGCGCGGCATCCGGCTGCTGCGCCTGCTGCGGCTGCTGCGCCTGGTGCGGCTGCTGCGCTTCTCCTACCTGCTCTACAGCGGCGTGGCCGGCGTGCGCACCTACCTGTCGGCGGCCAACTATCAGTACCGCCTGCTGCAGCTCGGCCGGCTCTTCCTCTGGGTGCTGCTGGCCTGGTTCATCGGCGCCAACCTGGTGCACTTCACCGAGGTGGAGCTGGGCCACGCCCAGAGCCCGTTTTCCGACTACTGGACCTCCTACTGGAACATCCTCATCGTGCTGATCTCCGGCATCGAGGACAAGGAGCCCGTCTCCCTCATCGGGCGGGTGGAGGTCACGGTGCTGCTCATCGTCGGCATCTGCATGGTCGGCATGCTCACCGGTGAGATCGTCTCCATCCTGGTGCGCAAAGCCCAGCGCGCGGGCAAGGTCGCGGTGATGCCGCCCAGCGCGCACCTGGAGAATCACGTGCTGATCCTCGGCGTCAACAGCTACCTGGACAACATCATCCGGCAGGTGCACGCGGCCCTGGGCGGGCAGCACTTCATCGTCGTGGTGGACCCCGAGGCCGAGGAGCTGCGGGTGACCGACGCCCGGGCCTACCGCCGGGTCTTCGCCCTGGCCGGCGATCCCCTGGACGAGCGCGTGCTGGAGCAGTCCGGCGTGGACCGCGCCGCCCGGGTCATCGTGCTGTCGCCCAGAGACGACGAGGCGGACCCCCGCCAGCGCGACGACCGCGCCCTGATGAAGAGCATCGCCGTGGTCTGCCGCCGCAAGCGCGAGCCCCAGTCCGCTGACGAGGGGCCTTCGGGCAGCGGCGTTGTGGTGGAGCTGCAGACCGAGGAGAGCCTCGGCTTCGCCGCCCCCCTCGACGACGTGGACTTCCTCGTCAGCCGCCACTACGGCGAGAAGTTGATCAGCCAGGCCGTGCTCAACCCCGGGGTGACCGAGGTCTACTACAAGCTGATGACCTTCACCGAGGAGAGCAACGAGTTCTACACCGTGCCGGTGCTCGAGGAGCTGGTGGGCAAGACCTTCGCCGAGGCCCAGCTCCACTTCCTCGAGATGGACGACGAGGACGCGGTGCTCGTGGGCGTCGACCGCTCGCCGTCCGATCGCCCCAACACCCGCTGCCGCCTCAACCCGGGGGTCGACCTCCCCGAGGACGAGCTGGTGCTCAAGCCCAACGACAACCTGGTGCTCCTGGCTTACGAGCACCCCTCCTTCGTGGAGGTGAAGAAGGATGACCTATGGAGTGGAAAGATCCTCCAGCGGACCTGACCGATCACGTGGTCATCTGCAACTGCAACGAGAAGACCGGCCGCATCGTCGACGAGCTGCACGCCTCTCCGCTGGCGCCCATCGACGTCGTGCTGCTGATCCAGGACATGTCGGGCTGGACCGGCAACCCGTCCTGGCACCCGCAGTCCATGAGCGAAGGCGCCGTGTACACGGTCATCGGCTGCCCCACCAGCGAGGCCGACCTGCGCAAGGCGCACATCCCCGGCGCCCGGGCGGCGGTGATCCTGGCCGACCCGGCCCACGGCGGCCTGGCCGACGCGCGCTCGGCCCTGGTGGCCATGGCCATCGAGCGGGAGACTCCCCGGGTGCACACGGTGATGGAGCTGCTCTCCTCGGTGAGCCGCGTGCACCTGCAGGACTCCGAGGTCAACGAGATCATCTGCCTGGGGGAGATCTCGGAGAAGCTCATCGCGCAGAGCTGCATCTCGCCGGGCGTGAAGCACATCTTCCTCGACCTGCTGACCATCGGCCGCGGCACCAACCAGATCTTCATCGCCGGGCTGCCCGAGGCGGCCCACGGCCAGACGTTTCGGCAGCTGGCCCGGCAGGCCATCTCCGCCGGCGCGCCCTTCGTGATCTGCGGCTACATCCGCGGCGACGCCGAGGGCGAGGGTGAGCCGGCCTTCGTCATCAACCCGCGCACCGGGCAGGAGCCGGGCAAGGACTCCGCCCTGGGACCGGCGGACGAGCTGGTGCTGCTGGCCCAGGCGCCGCCGGATCTGGACGTATTAATCTGCTAAGTTAACCATGTTGTGTTAGGCTCCGTTCCAGTGTGTATGAGAGGTAAATCATGGCGAAAGTGACCCAGACCCAGGAGCTCAAGGTAAAGCTCGGCGACAAGGTGGGCATCGGCGCGTCCCTGTTCGGCATGCTCAGAGAGGCCGACGTCAACGTCGTGGCCAGTTCCTGTTATCAGATCGAATCCGAGGCGTACTTCAGCATCATCCCCGACAGGCTGGAGGAGGCCCGCAAGGTGTTGGGCAAGTCCAAGCTCAACCTGGAGCTCTCCGACGTGCTGCTGGTGGAGATGCCGAACAAGACCGGCGCCTTCGCAGGGCTGCTGCAGGAGATCTCCGACATCGGCGTCAACGTGACCTCGGCCTACGCCACCACCACGGTGAAGAACTCGGCCCTGGCTGTGCTCAAGACCACCGACGACGCCAAGGTGGTCGACATGCTGGCCGACTAGATTATCCAGCGTATTTTCTCTGGCTCGCCACGCTAGTTTCGCGGTGCCCTTGATTCTGCGGGGATTTCGGTTTATCAGGTCGGCACCATGCACCTCTATCTCAAGGACTACGTCACCCTCACGTCTCTGGTCTGCGCCGTCATCAGCATCGTCTTTGCTGTGGAGGGGCACCTGCAGTACGCCTGCCTCTTCGTCTGGCTGGCCTTCGTCTTCGACGCCTTCGATGGGGTGGTGGCCCGGCTGACCAAGAAGAAGAACGCCATCGGCGGGCACCTGGACAACACCGTCGACTTCATCGGCAGCGCCCTGGCCCCGTCGGTCTGCCTCTACCTGGGCTACAAGCCGCTGCTCGGCATCTACGGCGCCGCGGCCCTGGCCGCCGTGCCCACGCTGTTCGGCGCCATCCGCCACGCCCGCAACTACGCCAACCCGCCCCGGGTGCAGAACCTGTGGGTCGGCCTGCCGCGCACCTACTCCGGCCTGGCCTTCGCCGGACTGGTCGGCTCCAACTTCTTCGTCTACCCCGAGGTGCAGTGGGCCGGCATCGGCATCGTCATCGTGTTGTCGTTCCTCGGCATCACCGCCGTGCCGTTCCAGGGCCGCCACCACACGGGGCTCAAGTGGCACCAGACGGGCTGTTTGATCCTCACCATCCTCACCTGGATCTTCGGCATCACCTGGGCGCTGCTCGGCTACGGCCTCGAGACCTTCTTCGACGGCCTGCTCGGCTGGATGCTGGGCTACGTCGCGCTGGCCTGGTTCAACAAGATCCCCAAGGAGGAGCGCCAGGAGTACAGCGCCTACATCAAGGAGTGGAAGAAGGGGTTCGAGGAGAGCGCCTGACGGCGGCGCATCAGTTTGTGGCCACGGTGCGGCTGGCCCGCGCCATCTGCACCACCCGCAGCTTCGGCGGGTGCGCACCGTAGAGCAGCTTCAGCACCCTGGGCGGGGCGCTGCGGTAGAGCAGCCTGGCGGTGACCGTTAGGGGGCCGCGGAGCCCGGCGGGCAGCGGCACGTGGAAGGCGTCCCGCGCCGTGGCCTTGGGCGCGATGAGCCGCTTCCAGAGGAACTGCGTTATCTCCCAGGGCTTGTAGGTCAGCCTGCCGTGCCGGTCGCCTGCCCGGGCGCCGAAGCGCATGGCGCCGGCGTCGATGTCGCCCGCGACGTCGAGGCCGCCCGAGCGGAACAGCAGCGCGCCGTCCGGGCCGCGGACCTGCAGGTCGACCCACATCTCGCGCAACTCGGTGAGGCTGGTGGGCAGGGCGTGGCCGGCGCCGACGTTGGTCACGGCGACCTCCAGGAGCAGCAGCCGGCCTCGCGCCTGGGCCGGCGCCTTGAGCTCCAGCCGCGCGGCGGCCTTGAGCAGCTCCGCGGCCATCCGGGCATGGGCCTTGCCGCCGCCCACCAGGTCGGCGCTGGCGTTGCCGCCGGCGAAGAAGTGGTGGGCGATGGGGCGTTCCCCCTCCGCGGTGGAGGCGCCGCGCAGCTCCACGCGTTCGAGGGTCGCGGCCACCTTCCGCGCCTGGGCCACGGTGCGCATGTGGCAGTCCTGGCACTGGATCCCCTTTTTGGCGTAGATGCTCTTTTTCCACTCACCGTAGGTGTGCTCGATGCGCACGCCGTTGAGTGGGTGGACCACCGTGTGGCAGCTGGCGCAGAATTCGGACCGCTGAAAGAAGGCCAGCGACTTGACCTCGTGGGCCGCCGCCTCATCGTCGCCGGTAAGCGGGCCGAACTTCAGATCGTCGTTTGGCGTGAGCTGAATCGAGGCGTTGCCCTGCTCCTTCCATGGGCCGCTCTTGCCCGTGAGGGCGCTGATGCTGTGGCAGGCGTCACAGGTCACCCCGGCCTTGACCGCCTCGGGCAGCTTCGCCTCGGGGGTGGTCGGTACCAGCCGGCTGGCCACCCCCTGGGGCGTGTGGCAGCCCGCGCAGTAAGCGTAGACCGCCTCGCCCGCCTCCTTGCGAGCCAGCTCGGCGGTGCGACGGTAGAGCGTGTCCCGGTGGGCCACCGAGTGCAACGATCCCTTCATCTCGCGCCACTGCCGCGGGTGACACTCGGCGCAGTCAGTGTTGAGGGCGAAGCGCTTGATGTCCGCCGGCTTGCCGTCCGCGGTGCTCACCAGCGACAGGCCGAAGGGGCCGCTGTGCGGCGTGGCCAGGGTGGTGGCCGGGGGGGATGCTCACCGGCCCGCCGGTCAACACGCGCCGCACCCTGGCGCCGCCGGGACCCTTGTGGCCGGTGCGTTCCCTGGTGGGGCCGCTGCAGGCGGCGAGAAAGGAGACCGCGAGGCAGAACAGACGTGGGTGCATGATCTTACCCCCTGGCCCTGAGCACCACGCGGGTGATCTCCGAGGTGGTGCCCAGGCGCATGGGCGGGCCCCAGTATCCGGTGCCCGCGCTGATGTAGAGTTGGGTGCCCTTGTGGTTCACCAGCCCGGCCACGTAAGGCTGCTGCAGGTAGACCAGGTAGGTCCAGGGCCAGAGCTGCCCGGCGTGGGTGTGGCCCGACAGCTGCAGCCCCACGCCGTGGCGGGCGGCGATGTCGATGGCCCGGGGCTGGTGGGCCAGCAGCACCAGCTCGCGCTTCGGGTCGCGGCCGGCCAGGTCCTTGCCCAGGTCCGGGCCGTGGTCCGGGCGGTGGCGGCGGGCGTTGTGGTCGTCGATGCCGGCCAGGTCGAAGCTGTGGCCGCCCCGGCCCACGCGCACCCGCTGGTTGCGCAGCACGGTGAAGCCCAGGGCGCGCACCTTGGCCAGGATGGCGTCGGTGTCGATGTAGTACTCGTGGTTGCCGGTGACGAAGTAGCGGCCCAGGGGGGCCTCGATCTTGCTCAGCGGGGCCAGCGCCGGGTCGAGGTTGGTGGCCCGGCCGTCGGCCAGGTCGCCGGTGATCACCACCACGTCCGGCCCGAGGGCGTTGACCTTGCGCACCACGCCCTCGGCCCAGCGCGAGCCCAGGGTCGGGCCGAGGTGCAGGTCGGTGAGCTGGACGATGGTGATGCCGTCCAGGGCCCGGGGCAGCCGCCGCAGGGTCACGTCCACGTTCTTGACCGTCACGTTGAGCACCGCCTGCCGCACGGCCAGGGCCGACAGCCCCGCCGTGGCGGTGACCGTGGCCCCCGCCCCCAGCCGGGAGAGGAAGACGCGCCGGCCGGCGTCCACCCCGCCGCCCTTGACGCGGGCGCCCAGCTTGATCAGGTCGATCAGGCCGAGCAGCAGCACCAGGTAGAGCAGCGAGCCCATCCAGACGTAGGGCCCGAAGACCAGCGTCCGCGCGGTCTCCGGCGAAAACAGCTTGGTGATGCCGAACACCATGGGCTGGCTCAGGGCCAGGGCCGCCAGCAGGACCAGTGCCCCGCGACGCCAGGGCCCGGGCAGCGCCGGATCGCGAATCAGCCGGCGGTAGAGGTAGTAGTGCACCGACCCCATGATGATCAGGGCCACGGTGATGAAGAGGATGTAAAACAGCACGCGGGTCATGATCGTCTGGCTTGCTTTAGCACACTCACCGTCGGAGACAAGGGAGACGAGGGGGTGACCTGCCTCGAGTTTATTCCAGCAACTGCTCCAGAAATATCGCCACCCCCTCCTCTGCGCAAGGGGCCACCCTCCCCTCGACCTCGGCCAGCACCGCCGGCGCCGCGTCAGGCGGGCAGTACGCCCGGCCGGCCAGGCGCAGCAGCGGCAGGTCGTTGGCGTTGTCGCCGAAGGCCACGATGCGCGAGGGGTCCAGCCCCCTGGCCTGCGCCAGCCGGCGGGCGGCGTTGGCCTTGGTGGCCTCGCCCCACTGCACCTCGCCCACGGCGATGCCCTGGGTGTAGGCGCTCTTGCCCAGAGACGTGACCACGCCGGTGTCGGGCCCGCAGTGCTCGGCGAAGAAGCCGGCCAGGGCGTCGGCGTCGTCCAGGTAGAGAAACGACAGCCCCCGGCAGCGCTCCAGCCGGCGGGCGGTGGCCGCGCTGCCGTCGTGGGGCACGGCCGGCACCACCTGCCCCATGGTGTCGGTGTAGCGCGCGGTGGGCGGGTTCTTGGCCGGGCCGTGGATCAGCTCCACGGTCTGCTCCGGGGTCCAGACGTAGGCCTGCACCGACAGGCCGGCCGCCGCCGAGGCCGCCACCAGGCGGGCCACCACCGGCCCGGGCATGGTGACCAGCTCCGAGGTGACTCCGCCCTCGAGGTCCACGGTCTGGGCGCCGTTGTGCGCGATGGCCGGCAGGGGCAGCGCCAGGTCCTGCAGCAGCCGCGTGGTGGACGCTGCGCAGCGCCCGGTGGCCACGGTGAACAGGCCGCCCGCCTCCAGCAACCGCCGCACCGCCCGCACGGTTCGCGCGCCGAGGGTGCGGTCCGGCAGCAGCATCGTGCCGTCCAGATCCGAGATGTAGATGAAGTCGGTTAAGTTCAGAGTTCAGAGTTCAGAGTTTAGAGTTTCTGTTCCTTGTCGGATCTTGCCTGCTCACAGGTCACAAATCAATCCACCGCCCAATGACCACCTCAACGACAGTGAACTGTCGACGCACTCGCGCTCTCGACTCTCAACTCTCAACTCTCAACTTCCTCCACCAGGCAGCGGGCCTCGCCGCGGTGGAAGCGCACCGCCACGCGGTCACCCGCGGACAGCTGGTCCACCCGGCGCACCAGCTCTCGCTGCTGATCCAGCACCACGGTGTAACCCCTGGAGAGCACGGCCAGGGGGCTCAGCGCCTGCAGCCGCCCCGCCTCCCGGCCCAGGAGGGACCGGCGCTGCTCCAGGCCGCGGCGCGTGGCCACGGCCAGGCGCGCCGACAGCTCTTGCAGGGCGCCGCGATCACGTGCCAGGCGGATCCGCGGCTCGTTGGCCGACAGCCGGCCGCCCAGGTGATCCAGGCGCCGGCGCCGCTGGCGCAGGGCGCGGGTCATGGCCGCCTCCAGGCTGCCCAGCCGGTCGTCCAGGCCCATGCGGGCGCGGTTGATCACGTCGCCCGGCGTGCCGAGGCGCCCCCGCAGGCGCGCCAGGCTCAGGTTGCTGCGATCCAGCCTGTGGGCCATGGAGCGCTGCAGCCGGGTGCGCTCCACCGCGAGCTGCTGCTGCAGCTCGACCATCACCGGCAGCACCATCTCGGCCGCGCCGCTGGGGGTGGGCGCGCGCAGGTCGGCCACCATGTCCGCGATGGTGACGTCCACCTCGTGGCCCACCGCCGAGACCACCGGCGTGCGGGCGGCGAAGATGGCCCGGGCCACGCCTTCGTTGTTGAAGGCCTGCAGGTCCTCCAGGCTGCCCCCGCCCCGGGTGACCACGATGACGTCGGCGTCCAGCCGGTCGGCCCGGCGCAGGGCGTCCACCACGTCCATGGCCACGCCGGCGCCCTGCACGCCGGTGGGACAGACCACCAGCCGCGCCGGGCAGCGCTTTTGGGCCACGCGGATAAAGTCCCGCAGGGCGGCGCCCGTGCGTGAGGTGACCAGCGCCACGGTGCGCGGCAGGGCGGGCAGCGGCTTTTTGTGCCGCCCCTGGAACAGCCCCTCGGCCTCCAGCTTGGCCTTGAGCCGCTCGAAGGCCGCCTGCAGCGCCCCCTCCCCCACCGGCTCGGCGGCCTCGGCGGTGAGCTGGAACTGTCCGCGGGCGTCGTAGATGCCGAGCCGGCCCCGACAGCGGATGGACAGCCCCGCCCGCAGGTCGAAGCGCAGCCGCGCCGCGGCGGAGCGGAAGAGCACCACCGAGAGCTGGGCCTGGCGGTCCTTGAGCGTGAAGTAGATGTGCCCCGAGCGGGGGCGGCTGAGGTTGGAGACCTCCCCCTCGACCCAGACGTCGGCGAAGTGCGACTCGAGGCGCCGGGACGCACGGCGCACCAGCTGGGCCACCGTGTAGCTGCTCGGGGGCGGTGGGCGGTTGCCGCGAACGAGTTTGAGCTGGTCCATGGTCACTGGCGCCCGAAGGTGTCGGCGTTCTCCCGGGTGGTGGCCAGGTCCCGGGCGGTCTTGAGCTTGAGTTTTTGCATGCCCGGGCCCAGGGCGCAGTAGCTCCACTGGCCGTCACGCTTGCACAGGCCCCGGGCGCCGTCGCCGGACAGCGGCGCCAACAGCGGCGCGGTCCAGGCCAGGCTGGCCATGTAGGCCCGCGGCTCCCGGTGTCGAGCCGCCGCGGAGCAGCGCTCCAGCTCCCGTGCCCGGCGCGCGGCCGGATAGTGGGTCTTCACCAGAGAGCAGATCTGCCGCAGGTTCTTGTGCACGGTGATCATGGACCAGCGGGACTGACGGTCCAGCACGTCGTAGACCTTGCCCGGGTCCCTGGCCTGGACCGCGGCGCGCAGCAGCGCCGTCGCCTGGTCCTTGCTGCGGGGAACGTCCTCCGGCTTGCCGGACCGCTGGGAGCAGCCCAGGATCAGCGGCAGCAACATCATCGACGTCAGCACGCGGAGCATGGGTCAATGTCGCGTGTGGGGGCCCGAGATGTCAATGCCGGCGGCCGATCCGACAAATGTCGACAAATTCCCTGGACTAGGTTCCATTTAGCCAAACACTGTTCATAAGACACCTGGACAGTGGGAGGATTCATGAGAGCCGACAGATACATCGGCGGTTTGCTCGCGGCGCTGGTGGCGCTGTCGGCGGGCGCCTGCTCTGACGAGGCCAGCCCGGACAGCGGGTCTGGCAAGGCGGACCGCGGCGCGGACCTGGCATTGGACACAGGAGGGGCGGACGCGGGCGCCGACGCATCCGGACCGGACGCCGCCGGCAAGGACCTCGCCGCGCCGGACGCCGCCGGCAAGGACCTCGCCGCAGCGGATGGCCCGCTCAAGCCGGACGCCGCGCTCAAGCCGGACGCCGCGCTCAAACCGGACGCCGCGCTCACGCCGGACGCCGCGCTCACGCCGGACGCCGCGCTCACGCCGGACGCTGCGCCCAAGCCGGACCAGGGCTTCAAGGCTCTGGCCTGCACGCCGCCCAACTGCCCGCCCTGCTACAACGGCACCAGCAGCTGCGCCCTCACCGGGCCCTTTGTCCAGGGCACCTGCTGTAAGAACGGCGACGGCCTCAAGTGGGTCGGCAAGGGCATCGGCCACGAGGTGGTGGACCTGGAGACCAACGGCAAATACGCCGTAAACTGCGGCGGCTTCGGCGCGGACATCAGCGACGTGTCCGTACCGGCCAAGCCGAAGCACGTCGGCAAGGTGACCAACCGCTGCCAGCGGGCGGCCATTGGCAAGAAGCTGGCCAACGGAGACCAGGTCTTCTACCTGGCAAACCACGGCGACTCCTTCACCAAGAAGCCGTTCCTCAAGACCTTCATCATCACGCCAGCGCAGAAGATCAAACAGATCGGCTCGCTGGAGGACCCGAAGCTGCTCTTCGAGGGGCTGCTGATCCACAAGGACACGCTGTACGTCGCGGCCCACGGCAGCGGCGTGCTGGTCTACAAGATCGGCACCGACGGCCTGCCCAAGTACGTGACCAAGGTGACCAGCGGCATCAAGAACGCCTGGAAGCTGGCGGCGTACAAGGACCGGCTCTACGTGGCAGACCAGGCCGTGGGCCTGCACGTGCTGTCGGTGGCCACGCCCACCGCGCCCAAGTGGCTGTACAACGTCAAGACCACCGGCAGCCCCCGGGACGTGGCGGTTGACGGCACCCGCGCCTTCGTCGCCCTGGGCTCCGCGGGCGTGGACGTCTTCGACATCACCAAGGCCGGCGCGCCCACGCTGCTGGGCAACATCCCCTCCCTCGGCTCGGCCCAGGCTGTGGACGTGCTGGGCGGCCGACTGGCCGTGGCGGCCTGGAACCACCTTGCGGTCTACGACGCCGCCAGCCGCGCCCTCATCGGCACCGAGCGCGTGCCAAAGTCGTTCCAGCAGGTGCTGGGCGTGGCGCAGCACAAGGAGTACATCTTCGTCGGCGAGTGGTACGACATGCACGTGGTGCGGTACGAGCCCGGCTTGGTGGCGCCCGACCTGTTCATCGACGAGGACATGATCAGCATGGCCCCGGGCAAAAAGCAGAGCCTGGCGCTGAAGGTGAGGAACGTGGGCTACCAGGAGCTGAAGGTCGCCTCAATCACCACCTCCCACAAGTCGTTTACGATCAAAAATGGCACCTTCAACGTCACGCCGGGCAAGGCCGACGTCTTCGAGGTGCACTACGCACCGCCCACCAGCACTCAGAAGACCACGATCTACATCAAGAGCAACGATCCGGATCCTCAGCAGGCCAACCTGAAGCTGCCCGTGGAGCTGGCCAGCACGGGCCTGCTGGACGTGGGCGACACCCTGCCGCAGACCTTCGGCTTCCTCGACCCCAACGGCGCGGGGCAGGTGACCGGGCTCAAGGGCAAGGTGACCATCCTGGCCTACTTCGCCTTGTTCTGACCGGTCTGTGGTCTGGAGTTGCCAGACCTGGAGGCCCACATCTGGAAGAAGTACAAGGGCAAGGGCGTGCTGATCTACGGCATCCACCCCAACGAAAAGCCCGCGGACCTCGCCGGGTTCCTGCAGCAGACCGGCATCACCTTCAAGGTGAAGTCGGACGTGGGCAGCACCCTGTCCAAGTTCGCCTTCCCCAACGGCGTGAACCAGCCGTACCCCCGGGAGGTGATCATCGACAAGAAGCTGCAGATCCGCGCCATCCGCAACTCCTACAGCCCCAAGGCGGTGGACGCGCTGGTGCAGAAACTGCTGGCGGAGAAGTGAGCCATGCCGCGGCGAGCAGGCTGGCTGATGATCATGGTGCTCATGAGCGCGGCTGCGCTGTGGGCCTGTGAGACCGAGGACACCGGCTCGCCCGACGGCGCCGTGACGGTGGATCTCTCCCTGCCCGACAAGGCGCTGCCTGACGGTCCGGTCAGCGACGCGGCGGCGCCCGACCAGGCGCTGCCTGACGGCCCGGGCAGCGACGCGCTGGCCCCCTGCCCCAAGGGGCAGTACACCCCCGGGTCCTGCGGGGCCCACCCGGCCGGCCCCTACGGCAGCACCATCGGCGCGGTACTCGGTCCCTTCGATCCGCAGCTCAAGGACTGCGACCTGAAGAAGGTCAAGCTGCGCGACCTGACCTGCGGCAGCGCCCTGGTGCTGGTCTCCGTGGGTGCGGGCTGGTGCAAGCCGTGTATCGAGGAGAGCAAGACCCTGGAGCAGACCCACGCCCGCTTCTGCGCGCGGGGCCTGGGCATGGTCAGCGTGCTCTACCAGGACACCAAGCACCAGATCCCGACCTCCACCTTCTGCGCCACCTGGAAGAAGACCTTCGGGCTCACCTTCCCCGTGCTGCTGGACCAGCTGGAGCAGACCAAGTCGCTGATGAGCTACGCCACCGGCACGCCGCTGAACCTGCTGGTGGTGTCCAAGACGATGAAGATCGTCGCGCGCTGGACGGGCAAGGTGCCCGCGGATCTGGAGAAGCGCATCGACGCCGAGCTGAAGAAGCTGGGCCGGTAGCGGAAACCTCACAAAAGATCAGCAGGAGCCGCCCCAGGAGCTGTCGTACTCACAGATGGCGTTGGTTTTGCCGGCGCAGTGCGCGATGCAGTCGTCCTCCTTGGTGGTCGGCGGCGCGGGGATGGAGCGGGTCTCGGCGATCTCGACCTGCTGGTTGTTCTGGTAGCAGTTGCAGGTGCAGCAGTAGACGCCCTTGGCCACGGAGGGCTTGCCGCCCTTGATCGTTGCAGGGGCCGTGACGCCGGCGGCGGTGTCGATGGAGATGCCACGGGTCGAGGTCTCGGACTCACCGGGAAGGGACGTGTTCCAGGCGGTGTGCTCGCCCATTGCCAGGTCGTCCTCGTGGAGGCCGCAGCCCACTGTCAGCAGCAGGGTGATCAGGCAGAGGGTGGTGCAGGCGATGGTGTTGGTCGTGGTCTTCATTGTTATCTCCTGGTTCGTTGTGTCCGTTTCGTTGACCGGCACCAAAGCAGGGGGCGTGCCAACCTGGCTGGGACACTCAGGCCATGTAATAACAGCATCTTACGACGACCATCGCGGTCTGGTAGGGTGGGACAGGAGGGTGCGACTGTGTGACGATGTCCCGGGCCATCGGACCGAACGCCCGGGCCGAAGCCTCGTCAGCGGTAGGTTGAAGGGTCGATGCCGAGGCGCTTCATCCAGCGGTGGATCTGCTTGCGCGCGTGGCCCATGTCCCGGGCCACGGCGGACACGTTGCCCTTGTGTTCGGCCAGGAACTGCTCCAACACCGGGCGGAGCTCGTGGTCCCCGGTGCGCTTGAAGCGGCCTCTCTCGGGGGAAGGTGGGGCAGCCTCGTCTGGCGCAGGCGAGGTCTGCACCGCGTCGGGCAGGTGTGGCAGGGCGATGCCTCCCTCGGCGGCGCTCAGGGCCACGGCGGTCTCCACGGCCTTGTCCAGCTCGCGGATGTTGAAGGGCCAGCTGTACAGCAGCAGGGCGCGGAACGCTTCGTGGTCCAGGGCCGGCGGGCGCGGGCCGCCGTGGCGTTGCAAAAACACCGCCAATAGCAGGCCCATGTCCTCCTTGCGCTGACGCAGCGCTGGGAGCTGGACCGTGAAGCCGTTGAGCCGGGCGAAGAGGTCTCCGCGGAAGGTCTCTTGCTCCACCATCTTGTGGAGATCGCGGTGGGTGGCGGCCACGAACCTGACGTCCGCGTCGCGCACCGTGGTCTCGCCCAGACGCGTGAAGGTCCGCTCCTGCAGCAGCCGCAGCACCTTGACCTGGGCCGCCGGCGGCATGTCACCGATCTCGTCCAGCAGCAGGGTCCCCTGGTCTGCCTCCTCCACCAGACCGCGCTTGTTGTCCACCGCTCCGGTGAAGGCGCCCTTGCGGTGGCCGAAGAGCTCGCTCTCCATCAACCCCTCGGGGATGGAGCCGCAGTTGAGCGCGACGAACTGGCCGGAGCGGCCGCTGAGGTCGTGGATGATGGAGGTCATCACCTCCTTGCCGGTGCTGCTCTCCCCGAGCAGGATCAGCGGGATGCGGGTCGGCGCCACGGCCAGCAGGCGGCCCAGCTGATCCAGCAGCGACGGGCACACCGAGGAGGTGGGCAGGATCTTCCCACCGGAGTAAGCCATCTCCTGGATCGCGGCGCGGTCACGCAGGGTCTCCTGGTGGAACTTCCAGAACAACCTCCCGGTCTCGACGATGTCTCCGTGGCGCAGCTCCTGCCGGGCCACGCGGGCGCCGTTGATCAGGCAGCCGTTGGTGCTCTGCTGGTCCTCCAGAACGTATCGACCGGCCGCCTCCCGCGTGATGTGCGCGTGGCGTGAGGACATCCAGCTGTCGGCCAGGCCGAGGTCCAGCTCCCCGCGTACAGCCTCTTGCCCCTGAACCTCGGCACGACCCAGCCGCGCCAGGCGGACGCCGGTCAGGTCGACGATGCGGGGATCGGGGCTCAGCGGCGCGTCGCTGCGCCCGATGCGGATGAGCAAGGTGGCCTCGGTGGCCGCCGGTCTCCCCCCGGACTCGGTGGCCCGGACTGTCCTGTTCTCTTCCATGGTGAAGCCTGTTTCTTAGCAAACTCCCCCCCCCTCACAACCCTTCAGGTCACTGCCCCGCCGCGCAAAGCTTCAGGACGCGGCGGTTGTGCGGCACCTCGCGCCTGAAGCTGCGCTCGGCCCCGGGATCCGATATGCGCCCTGCCCGGGCCTCGAGCAGCGCCTGCGCTTGGCTGAGCGCCCGCTCGGCCTCGTCCCCGCGCCCGGCCAGACGCCACGCGTCGTGGGCCGCCAGCAGGATCTCCACCTCGTGCTGCTCGTGGGTGCCGAAGCGATCGAGAAATGCCACCGCCGCCTGCGCCGCGGCCACCGCCTCGTCATCCTGCCCCTGCTCCAGGCGCACCAGGGCCAGGGAGAGATGGGCCGCGGCCTCCACCGGCGGCATCCCCTCGGCGACCTCCACCGCCCGCGTGGCCGCCTCGGCTGCTCGCCGGAGCGCCCCGTCATCATCAGCGACGCAGAGCGCACGTGCCTGCCCCGCGAGGCTGATGGAGAGGGTCCTGCGGTCGCCCAGCGGCTCGGCCACTGCCATGGCCTCCTGGTAGCATCGCAGCGCCTCCGGCACCTGCCGCCGGGCCAGGGCCACGTGGCCGCGGCAGAAGGCCGACGCGGCCAGGTGGTGGGCCGTCTCCAGGCGCGTGGCGCACACCGCCGCCTCCTGCAGCGGCTCCAGGGCCTGGGCGTACGAGCCCACCAGCATGCGGCCGTAGCCGAGCTGGATCAGCGCGTCCACCTCGTGGTAGGGGTGGCCCACCTCTCTGGACAGCTCCACCGCCTCGGCGGCGCAGCCGATCATCGCCGACAGGTCACCGGCCGCCATCTCGATGAACGCCACGGCCAGCTGTGCCGAGCAGAGGCGCTCGGGGTGAGAGGCGGCGGCCCCGGTCGCCTGCCGCTGAAGCTCCTCGGCCAGCCGGCCCAGGTCCTCGTACCGTCCCTGGCCCCAGACGGCCCAGAACAGGCTGCGCTGAATGTCGAACGCCAGATCGTCGTGCCCCGCCTCGAGGGCTGCCTCCAGGGCTGCGGTGCAGACCTCCTCGCTGCGCCGAATGTCGCCCTGGCCGAGGAGGATCCGCCCCAGGGCCATGCGGGCCTCGATCTGTAGCCTCCCCGTTGTGGCGTCCTCGAGATCGCGCAGCCCTTCCAGGGTGTCTCGAGCCGCGTCGTAGCGCCCGAGGTGAATCTGCGCGCGGGTTAGCCCGAGGATCCTGCGGGCGAGCTCGGGCGCGGCAGGCGGGCCGCGCAGCGAGGCCTCGAACCAGTCCGCCGAGCGGCCGGGGTCGCCGTCGGCCAGGGCCCGGGCGCCCGCCAGGGCCTGGTAGTCCGTCGCGTGCGCCAGGTCGCCTCCTTCCTCGAAGTGGTGAGCCAGCAGGGCCGCGTCGGTCTCTCCCACCTCCTCCAGCCAGCGGGCGATCTTGCGGTGCACCGGCTGGCGGTGACCGGCCGGAAGCATCTGGTAGGCCACCTGCCGCACCATGGCGTTGCGGAAGCTCCACTGGTGGGCCCCGGCCACGCGAGACGCGAGCGCCGGGATGACAAAGTCGGCCCGCTGGACGTCGGCCAGCCGGGCGTCGGCGTGCTCGAAGCCCATGGCCGCGCAGGCCTCCTCCCAGAACACCTGTCCCATGGCGGACGCCGCCCGCAGCAGGTTCTTCGATTGCCTGGGGACCAGGTCCAGGCGGCCCTGGATGGTGCTCTCCATGCCGGCCGGCAGCTCCATGGACTCCACGTCGCCCACCAGCTGCCAGCCCTCGTCCCGGCGCTTGAGCGCCCCGCTGGCCACCAGCCACGCCACCAGCTCCTCGGCGAAGGATGGCCATGGGCTGCTGGGCCAGGAAGGGGAGCTTGCCCGCGACCAGCTCATAGAGCACGACCCCAACCGAATAGATGTCCGAACGCGGGTCGGCGCGGTCCAGGCCCCGGGCCTGCTCGGGCGACATGTAGTGAGGCGTACCGATGATCTCGCCGGTGGCCGTCAGGCGGGACGTGACCCCCGGCGAGGAGGCCAGCCCGAAGTCCACCAGCTTGACCTCGGGCGCCTCACCCGCGAGGTAGATGTTGGCGGGCTTGATGTCCCGGTGGAGGATCCCCCTCTGGTGGCTGGCGGCCAACCCCTCCAGGACCTGGCAGACCAGCCGCGCGGCCTGGTCCAGGCCCGGTGGGTCTCGTGAGATCCGGTGGCGCAGATCCTCGCCCTCGAGCCACTCCATGGCCAGGTAGGGGAACCCCTCGTCGTCGATCCCCGCGCCGAGGTAGCGCACGATGTGGGGGTGGTCCAGCTGCTGCAGGGCGCGGGCCTCCTGGAGCAGCCGCCTGGAATACATCTCCTCCGAGCCCCCCGGCGCGAAGATTCGCTTGACCGCCGCGGGGGCGCCGTCGGCCCGGTGCCTGGCTTTCCAGACCTCACCCATCCCCTCGCGAGCCACGAGGGACTCGAGGTAAAACTCCCCCAGGGCGGTGTCTCCGGCACCTGCCGGTCTGGCATCGTCCACAATGTAGTCATCTTAGCCCAGGCGACCTGCCGGTCGCCAGCGATCATGGGAGGGGGATCGGGCTGGAGGCGATTCGCAGCCGGGAGTTGACGCGATCGGCCACCAGCAGATGATTGGGCCCCACCACGAACACGTCGGTGGGCGCGTTGAACTTGGCCTTGAGCGCCGGGCCGTCGGCGAAGCCCGCCGCGCCGCTGCCGGCCAGCGTGCCGACGGTGCCCGCCGTGATGGTGCGGATGCTGTGGTTACCGCGATCTGCGACGTACACCACACCGGCGCTGTCCACCGCCACGGCGTGGGGGTACTTGAAGCGGGCGCTGGCCGCCGGGCCGTCGACCTGGCCAGCCTTGCCGTCGCCGGCGAGGGTGTCGACGTTCCCCTGCTTGATCACGCGCACGCAGTGGTTGCCGTGGTCCGCCACGTAGAGCACGCCGCCCGATCCCTGCGCCACGGCCTTGGGGGTGTGGAAGCGAGCCTTGGCCGCGACCCCGTTGACCAGGCCAGTGGTGCCGTCGCCGGCCAGGGTTGTGACCTGGCCCTTTTTGATCACGCGCACGCGGTGGTTGCCCGTGTCGGCCACGAACACCTCGCCCGCGCTGCCCAGGGCCAGACCGGTGGGGAAGTTGAACCTGGCCTTGAGCAACGTCCCGTCGGCGAAGCCCGGCTTGCCGTCGCCGGCCAGGGTTGTGACCTGGCCCTTTTTGATCACGCGCACCACGTGGTTGCCGTAGTCGGCCACGTACACCACGCCGGCGGCGTCCACCACCACGTCCGTGGGGTAGCTGAACTGGGCTTTTGCCGCCGGCCCGTTGACGTGTCCCGCGGCCTGGGGCGTTCCGGCGTGGGTGCTGACCAGGCCGCTGTCCACCATACGGATGACGTGGTTGAAGCCGTCGGCCACGTAGACCTTGCCCGAGGCGTGGCGGGCCAGGCCCCAGGGGCTCTTGAACGCCGCCTTGACCGCGGGCCCGTTGGCGTAGCCGCTGGTGCCGTCGCCGGCCAGGGTGCTGACGCAGAAGACCGCCTTGAAGGAGGTGGTGCTGTGGCTCGGATCGCATAGGTGGCAGGGGCTGGCCGGGTGCGCGGCGCCGCTGGCGTAGCACTGCTTGCCGATGAGACAGGCGTTTGGCTGCAGCGCGTGGCTGCAGGCCCCCTCCTTGCAGGTGTCGGTGGTGCAGGTCAGGCCGTCATCGCAGTCCTGGTGCGTGGTGCACTTGCCGGAGTCCACGGCCGCGTCCACCGCCTGATCCGGCGCAGGGGCGTCGGGGACCGAATCGGGGGGTCGAAGATCCGCCAGCGGGAGCGTCGAGCCCGACGTCGGCTGTGCCCGCGTCGGGCGGGACGTTGTCGCTGCATCCGGCGGCAGCCAGCGCTGCCAGCAGCCAGAGCAGCGCCGTCCAGCGAGTGTTGTCAGCGGCCAATAAATCCATACACGGCTCCAGTATACACGAAGGCCCGGTTCCTCCACATCGAGGTGGGGGCGTTGTTGGCCCTGTGAGAATGCAGTGTTCGTGCCACCCGGCTGCCGACCTGTACTCCATTGAAATTACAGGGCGCTCGCCAGACCAGCGCCTGCCGGGCCGCGCCACACGCCGCTCATGTCACGGGACGTTGGCCCAAAGAGGTGTGTCAACGGACCCATGTGTACTTGCGGATCCTCGCGGTACGCTCAGTCGGCCCTGGCGAGCAGCTCGTCGATCATGACGCAGTGGTCGGGGAGGCTGTCCATCTGCGCGGCGGCGAGGAGAGCGCGGGCCCGCTGTCGTACCTTGGCGGGGATCTTTGCGATGGCGGCGGCAATATCAGCCCGGTAAGGCTCCCCATCCGATACGGCGTAGAAGAGCGCCACTCGCTCCAGCACATCGGCCGCATGTTTCTTGCTCTCGATTGCACTGGCCAGCCCCTGCACCACCAGCTGAGCTTCCCACCGCGGCTCATCGCTGAAGACGGAAATAGCGACCTCGAAGCACCTGGGCCGCATGCCGAGCTTCAGGATCGTCTGACCCAGCTCCTCGTCAATCTCTGCATCCATCCCGCAGAACGTGTCGAGGATTTGCTCGGCCTTGTCGATCCGATAATCCGCGGCGTGGTCGATGATCTGCCGCCGGAGTATCCCCGTGGTCCCGGGGAGCAGCCGGCCCATGCCGGACGCCATACGGTAGATATCCCAGGCTGTCCCGATCTTCTTTCCCTTGAACTCGTCACCGGTCATGGCCGCGCGGACCTCCGCCTCCAGCGCCTCGTCGACCCATGCCGCGTGCTCGGGGTGGGCCTTGCAGAACCGCTTGACCCACCCCCACGGGTAATGATCGCCGGCCTGGTAGTTGGTGGACTCCGGTTGCCGGCGCACGTCGCCGGGGCCGGTGATGGTCAGCCCCTCGAAGAGCACGCCCTCGTCGGGGGGCTCCTTGGGCGCCGCCTTGGGCTCGCAGACCCACGGGCACTTCTTCGCCAGCCGCGCCAGGCGGTCGAACGTCCTGGCGATCACTTTGCGCCGCTGCTCGACAAAATCGGCGCTGGGGTCGAGGTCGTCGATGGTGCGATCCCAGGCGGAGAGGTAGCGCTTTTTCCAGGCCCGGGCGGTCTCCACCGTGGGCAGCGCGCTGCGCCCGATGTGGTCCGCGAACTGCGGTCCGCTGCCGAGCTGGCAGAGTAGATCGATGTCGGCGAGCATGATGCTGCTCGTCGGCTCGTCCGCCTCCATGAGGGTCTCGTTTGCCGCCGTGCCCTCGATGTCTTTGATCAGCGCGTCGAGGAACATGCCGGCGCGCATGGCCGCGTCGTCGTTTTCGAAGTTACCCGTGCCCCAGCAGCCCATGGTTGCTCGTCCCTCCAACTCGTCCTGGTTGTCTGTTCAGTCGGGACACTCTATGGCAGAGCCAGCGGTGGCTCAACCTCGACAAGCTCAGGGCGATGGCCGCGGTTATTTCTCCTGGTAGGGGACAGCGTCCACGTGGCGCGCTTCATGCGCATGGTCCGGGGCGCCATCTGCTCCGGGGTGCAGGTGTCGCTATCCGGGGGAGGGTTACTGCAGACCTTCATCGTCAACAGCATGTGGTCACCCTCGAAGACGACCTGCGCGTCGAGGTTCGCCGACCAGAGGTCCTTGTTTTTGAGGACCGTCATCGTGAGCTGGCCGTCTGTGTGGACATAGGTCCCCAGCTCGAGGTACAGGGGCCTGGCCTCGGGGGCCACCGCCGGGTTCGGCATCACCAGCTTGCCGAATGTGCCGTCCTCGGCAAACCGTACGCCAGCGGACGGACGGACAGTGCGAGGCGCCGACGGACTGTTCGGAAGACCCGCGGCGGGAGACCGCGGCGGCGCCGGCGCGGACGCCGAGGCCGTCACGGCGACCGGCCGGTGCGCCCCCGCTTGCGACAGCTGTGGTCGGCGTCCAGGGGCCTTGGGGCCAGCACGCCATCGCGGGCGGCGAAGGGCGCTTGGGCCCAGACCTGGCGGAGGAGATCGCAGCGCGGCAGGGTGAGCGCCGACAGATCCACGGCGCGGTGCTGTCCCTGCTCCGTGGCCGCGTGGAGTGTGTGGCCCGACCGCAGGAGGTGGACCACCGGGCCGTTGAGCCGCAGGCGGTGCAGCAGCTTGAGCGATCCGCTGTCCCAGATGGCCAGCGTGCCGTCCAGATAGCCGGCGGCCACGGTCTTGCCCGGGCCGGTGACGATGCGCACCACCGGTATCTCGGAGGTGTGCTGGAAACGCTCGGCGCGGAGCCTGCCGCTTCGGCGTGTCAGCCGCTGGACCAGCCCCCTGGAATGGCCCACCAGCACGCCTCCGCTGTTGTCGCCGCACAGCGCGCGCACGTTGGGCTTCAGCGAGACGCGCTGCAGCCGCCTGTGGATCCCGGTCGAAGGTGGCGCCCGCCGGGGCCCCGTCATCCCCGGGGGTAATCAGCTTGGCCAGCCCAAAGTCCACCACCCGCAGGCGCCCGTCTTCGGGCATCAGGATGTTCTCCGGCTTGAGGTCACGGTGCAGGATGCCGTGCCGGTGGGCCTCCTCCAGCGCCTCGGCGATGGCCAGCCCCATGCGCACGGTCTCCTTGACCGTGGGCGGGCGCTCGGCCATGCGCTCCCGCAGGTTGCCGCCCTCGAGGTACTCCAGCGCCACGTACGGCGTGCCCTCCTGGCTGCCGACCTCATAGATGGTGACGATGTGGGGGTGGTTGAAGCGGGCGGTGGCGCGGGCCTCGAAGAGGAAGCGCTCGGTTGTGTCGCCGGCGCCGAGCAGGTCCGGGTTGATCACCTTGAGGGCGACCTTGCGTCCCAGCCGGGTGTCCCGGGCCAGGTAGACCTCGCCGAATCCCCCGCTCCCAAGAAGTCGGACGACCGTGAAGTGGTCGATCTCGCTCCCCTGGGCCAGTGCTACCCGCCGCGCCTCTGCCATGGGTGAATCCTACCGTACCCTCCACCGACGATGCGAGCCTCGATACGTTGAAGCAGCCTCTCGTCTGTCGATAGCCCCTACGCCCGGCGCCTCTTTTCTGAGATGATGTGCCCATGTCATGTTGCGCCATCATCGTGGCCGGCGGCAGGGGCCGGCGGCTGGGCGGCGGCAAGGCCAAGCAGTACCTGCCCCTGGCCGGCCGCCCCATGCTTCTGTGGACTCTGGAGGCCTTCCAGCGCTGCGCGGCCATCGACCACCTGGTGCTGGTGGTGGAGACCGGGCTGGTGCTGCCGGTGACGGTGCTGCTGCGCCCCTTCGGCCTGACCAAGGTGCACCGCATCTGCCCTGGCGGCGACCAGCGCGATAGCTCGGTGCGCGCGGGCCTGGACGCCATGCCCGGGGGGACGGAGCTGGTCGCCGTGCACGACGCCGCGCGCCCGCTGGTGTCACCGGCGCTCATCGAGCGGGTGGTGGACGAGGCCCGACGGCACGGGGCGGCCCTGCCCCTGGTGCCGGTGCCCGACACGGTCAAGGAGGTGCGCGACGGCGCGGTGCTGCGCACCGTGGATCGCGGCCCGCTGATGCTGGCCCAGACGCCCCAGGTATTCGAGATCGGGCTCCTGCGCCGGGCCCACCAGGCGCGCGACGACCACCGCGGCCCGGTCACCGACGACGCCCAGCTGGTGGAGCTTTTGGGCCAGCCGGTGCGCGCCGTGGAGGGCGACCCGGACAACTTCAAGGTCACCGTGGCCGACGACATGCTGCGGGCCGAGGCGCTGCTGGGCCCCGCCGAGGAGGAGACCATGAACCCCAGGACCGGCACCGGCTACGACGTACACCGCCTGGTTGAGGGCCGCCCGCTGATCTTGGGGGGCGTCACCGTGGACTGGCCCAGGGGGCTGCTCGGGCACTCCGACGCCGACGTCCTGTGCCACGCTGTGGGCGACGCGCTGCTCGGGGCCGCGGCCCTGGGTGACCTCGGCGTCCACTTCCCGCCGGACGATCCCGCCCTGGAGGGGGCCAGCAGCGTGGAGCTGCTGCAGCAGATCGCCGAGCTGGTGGCCGGGGCCGGCCTCGCCGTCGGCAACGTGGACGCCACCGTGATCTGCCAGCGCCCGAAGCTGGCGCCTCACGTGGCGCAGATGCGCCGCAACCTGGCCGACGTTTTGGGGCTCGAGCTGGATCGGGTGAGCGTCAAGGCCACCACCACGGAGGGGCTTGGATTCACGGGTACCGAGGAGGGGATCGCGGCCCAGGCGGTGGCCACGCTGGTGCCGCGGGACTGAGGCGCCGGGGGCTCCTTGACGCGGACCGATGGGGGAGGGGCCCGGGCGCGTTATCAGGCGAACGTGGAGATCTGTCGGCGTCGATGATATGAGTGCCCAATGACTACCGACACAATGGACGGCGCGCAAGGTCGGCAGCGCGATCTGCTGGAGACCTTCGAGGCGCTGCCGCGGGCCATGCGGGACCTGGCCCAGCTGATGTCGATGATCTACGTCCGCGTGGGCGCAAAACCGCTGGCGCGGTGCCTCGACCGGCTGGGCCTGCGGCAATCCAACGGCGCCCCGCTCACTGCGCGTCGCGTGGCCGAGCACCTGGCGCCGCTGCTGGCCAACGGCCTCGTGGTGCAGGATGGCAAAGGCTGGCGCTGCTCCCCCCTGGTGGCCAACGCCGCGTCCAGGGCGGCGGTCGATGATGGCACCTTCGAGGTGCTCCACGACGCGGTGTGCAGCTGCTGCCCGCCCTACTCCACGCCGGGCGTCGGGCTCGGCTTCGGCGATCCATCCGAGGAGCTCGCCCTCTGCCAGCTACGCCTCGCCATGTATGACGGCGATCTCCACAAGGTGGAGGCGATGACCAACATCTACAACCGGCGGCACAGCGGGGTGGGGTACCTGGCGATGAAGCGCCTTTTCTCAGCCATGGATGCGGCCTGGTTCGCGACGAGGGAGCCGCGGTGGGTGCCGCTGCTCGTGGTCAGCGTGCGGGATCTGCTCTTCAAGCTGGACCCCCCCGGGGAGGTCGTCGAGGTCCTGTGCCAGCACCTCGCCAGCGTCGAGGGCGAGCCGAGCCTGCAAGCCCCGCTGAACCACGCGCGGCTCCTCACGGCCGAACAGCTGATGATGATGGGCCGGCCGGACGAGGCCCTGGGCGTCCTCTCCCCGACCATGGAGGCGACGCGGTGCTCGCTGCTCGGCTGGATCGAGGTGCTGCGGGGCTCCCACGCCCGGGCGCTGGAGCACTTCGATCAGGGCCTCGGCGACCTGGCCCAGCGGGGCCTGCAGCACTTCACCAGCCTGGCCGCGCCCTTCCACATCCTCGCCCTGGCGGTGGCCGGCGGAGCGCGAGAGCGTGAGGCCGGGCGCCAGCTGGAGGGCTGGGCCATCGAGGGGCACCCCTTCCTGCTGCTGGACGATCCCCTGCTCGCCGCGGTGGCAGCGGCGGCGGCCAATCCCCGCAAGGCGCGGGCCATGCTCTCCATGAACGAGCCCGTGGAGGAGCTGATGCCCCTGGAGCTGATCTTCCACGCGCTGGCGGAGGTGTGGGTCGACGAGTCACGCGCCGCCCGCCTGGCGCCGCTGCTGGAGCCGGTGGCCGCTCGGGCCGAGCAGAGCGGGTACCTGGTGGCGGCTGCCCTGGCCTCGGATGTGCTGGGCCGCACGGGGAGCGCCTCGCGGGCCCAACGGGGTGTGGAACTCAGACGCCTCTGGGGCGGAGAGCCGGTGGTGGATCTATACCGGCCCCGCCCGATCTGGGAGAATTCGCTGGAGGCGCTGATCGGCATCGGCCATGTGGACAGCGCGCAGCAAAAAGAGCGCCTGGTCTGGAGAATACGCCACCTGCCCGCGGAGCGGCTGGCCAAGCTGCAGCCCTGCATTCAGCGCGTGGGCAAGCGGGGCGACTGGACCCGCGGCCGCGTGGTCGAGCCGCGCAAGCTCGTCACGAGCCGGGGGCTGTCCGCGCTGTTGTCAGACCAGGACCGGCGCGCGCTGGCGACCATGGAGGAGCGTCACTGGTACGTCAACGAGCTGGACCTCGAGCGGGCCCTGCCGGCCCTCGTGGGACACCCTCTGGTGTTCTGGTCCGAGAGACCCACGGAGCCGGTGGAGCTCGTTGAAGGCGCCCCCGAGCTGGTGGTCACGCGGGACCGCGACAGCGTGAGGCTGGACCTGGTGCCCTCCCCATATTACCAGCACGAGGAGGAGCCATCGGAGTCCATTGCGGACTGGGGCGTGAGGTACGATCAGTGGGGGATGGAGTCCGAGCCCTACGAGGCCTCCCCGGACGACTGGCAGCGGGTGGTGGTAGATCTGGAGGGCCCCGCGCGGCTGAGGATCACCTGTTTCTCCGAGGAGCACCTGCGCATCGCCGAGGTGCTGGGAGATGATGGGCTGCAGGTGCCGAAGAAGGGTGAGCAGCGGGTGCTCGACGTCATCGAGGCCGTGGCGCCGTCCATCACCGTGCAGTCCGACATCGGCGCCAGGGAGACGGACGCCACGGCGGCCGTGGAGCCTGACAGCCGCCCGCGGTTGCTGTTGTCTCCCATGCGCGATGGGTTCCGCGCCCAGCTCTGGGTGCGCCCGCTCGACAGCGGCGGCCCCTACTACCGGCCCGGGCAGGGCGGCGAGACCGTGGTCGCCGAGCTCGCGGGGGCGCGCGCGCGGACCCGTCGCGATCGCGGCCTGGAGCGTTCGCTGGCGAGCGCCGTCGTGGACCGTTGCCCCACCCTGACGGGTGAGGATCCCGAGGCGCACCAGTGGGAGCTGCCTGTGCTGGAGGAGGCCCTGGGCGCGCTTTTGGAGCTGCAGGACCTCGGCGAGGACGTGGTGGTGGAGTGGCCCGAGGGCCAGGCGCTCAAGCTGCGCAGCCGGGCGGGCACGGGGCAGCTGTTCATGCGGCTCAACCGTAAGGGCGACTGGTTCGAGGCCGACGGCACGCTGCGTCTGGACGAGCAGACGGTGCTTCAGATGCAGGACCTGCTGCGGCTGGACCAGCTGGCCAGGGGGCGCTTCATCCCCCTCGGCGATGGCGAGTTCGTGGCCCTGACCCACGACCTGCGCCGGCGCCTCGGAGACCTGCGCGCCATCTCGGAGGAGCGCGGCGAGGGCCTGCGCTTCAGCCCGCTGGCCGCGCCGATGTTGGAGGACCTGGCCGATGAGCTCGGGGCCATGGAGACCGACGACGCCTGGGAGGAGCAGCTGCGCCGCATCCGGGAGGCCGCCGACTTCGAGCCCAGCCTGCCCTCTACCCTGCGCGCAACTTTGCGAGACTACCAGCGCGAGGGGTTTTACTGGCTGGCCCGGCTGGCCCAGTGGGGTGTGGGCGCTTGCCTGGCAGACGACATGGGGCTGGGCAAGACCGTGCAGGCCCTGGCGGTGATCCTCGCGCGCGCTGCGGACGGTCCCACCCTGGTGGTCGCCCCCACCTCGGTGGCCGGCAACTGGGTGCGCGAGACCCAGCGCTTCGCGCCGACCCTGCGGGTGCACAGCTTCACCAGCCACGGCCGACAGGCGCTGCTGGAAAGCCTCGGCCCACAGGACGTGCTCATCTGCAGCTACGGCTTGCTGCGCGTGGAGGCCGAGGGGCTGGCCGGGATGGACTGGCACACCGTCGTGCTGGACGAGGCGCAGACCATAAAAAACGCCGCCACCAAGAGCTCCAGGGCCGCCATGAAGCTGCGGGGCGGCTTCCGCTTGATCACCACGGGCACGCCCATCGAGAACCACCTCGACGAGCTGTGGAACCTCTTCCGCTTCATCAACCCGGGCCTGCTCGGTACGCGCAAGGCCTTCAACGCGCGCTTCGCCGCGCCCATCGAAAAGAACGGCGACCGCGAGGTGAGGCTCAGGCTCGCGCGGGTGGTGCGCCCCTTCATCCTCCGGCGCACCAAGGACCAGGTGCTCGAGGAGCTCCCCGCGCGCACCGAGGTCAACGTCGAGGTGCAGATGAGCGAGGAGGAGGCGGCGTTCTACGAGGCCCTCCGCCGTGAGGCCGTGGACCGCCTCGACGGTCAGGACAGGCCAGGCCACATCAGGGTCCTGGCGGAGCTGATGAAGCTGCGGCGAGCCTGCTGCAACCCTTCGCTGGTGGCCCCGGAGACCTCCATCCCCAGCGCGAAGCTCGCCGCCTTTGCAGACCTGCTCTCGGACCTGATGGACAACGGACACAGGGCGCTGGTCTTCAGCCAGTTCGTGGCCCACCTGGCCATCGTCCGCCAGCTGCTCGAGAGGCGAAAGATCGAGCACAAGTACCTGGACGGCTCCACCCCGGCAGCGGAGCGGACGCGGCAGGTGGACGCCTTCCAGGCCGGTGAAGGAGACGTGTTCCTCATCAGCCTCAAGGCCGGCGGCCTGGGGCTCAACCTCACCGGCGCCGACTACGTCATTCACCTCGATCCCTGGTGGAACCCGGCCGTGGAGGACCAGGCCTCGGACCGCGCCCACCGTATCGGGCAGCGGCGTCCGGTGACCATCTATCGGCTCGTGGTCAAGGACAGCATCGAGGAAAAGATCGTGGCCCTGCATCGGGACAAACGCGACCTGGCCCAGCGGCTGCTGGAGGGCACCGAGGTGGCGGGCAAGCTCACCGCCGATGAGCTGCTGGCGCTGTTGAGGAAGGTCTAGCCAGTGCCGCGAGGCGGTGACACCGCAGCCGTCTGGCCCCGCCCATCGGTCGCCGCGGGGGCGCCCCTGATCATCGCCGCGCTTTTGGCTGGCTGCACCCCGGCGCTGCAGCAGCGGCAGCGCATGCGCACGTTGATGGTGACCAGCGACACGCCTGGCGCCCGCGTGCTGCTCGACCACGAGGAGGTCGGGCGCACGCCGGCCACGGTGAAGATCAAGTACATCGAGGGCGTGGAGTGGATCTCCGAGCGGCCGAGCATCGGCCCGTGGTACCGTAAGGTGCCGTGGTACGTGGCCCTGCTCGGCGGAGTCGCCCTCGTCGGCGGCGGCGGGGCGCTGACCGTGTTGGGGGTGACCTACGCCGACGACATGCAGCCCGGCGTGGCTCAGGTGCTGGTCAGCACCGGCATCGTGGCGGCCGTCAGCGGCATCACCGGCGCGGGCTGGGGCATCTACCGGGTGGTGAAGGAGGACGACATGGTGGAGCGCCAGTTCACCAAGCCCGAGGGGGTCACCGTCAGCGTGGGGCTCCCGGCCGGCGGCATGGTCCACACGCGGATCTCGCTGGGAGGGGAGGACTATGGCGGCACAGACCCGCGGCTGGAGAAGGTGGGCCGGCTGCACCTCTTCGAGGGGCGGGAGCGCGTCCAGCCGTGCCGGGTTCGGATCTCCACGGCCCCCTCCGGCATGAGGGTGGTGGTGCCCCGGGCAGGCGACAGCCCGTTGCTCCTCGGCCTCACCCCGCTTCAGCTCTCCTGCAGGTTGCGGCGTCGAACCCCGGCCGTGGGCCTGCACTCCCGCTCCGGGCGCCGCCTGTACAGACCGACCCACGCGCTCAAGATCACCGACTCCCGCCTCGGCGGACACGGCACCCCCTGGATAACCGGCCAGCCCAGGCTGCCGCTTTTGGTGGAGACCGGCGCGCTGCGCGTGCCGCTGATGGTGATCCTGTCGGCCTCCCGGGCCTGGCAGGGGCCAAACATCAACGTCAACGGTCGGGTGGTGTTGGGGCAAAGGGCGCGGGTGCAAGCCGAGGTGAGCTACCAGCCCGCCGCGGCAAGCCAGCCCGCCAGCGCGCCGACACAGTAGGCCGGCCTCCAGGGCGCGGCGGTGGCGGAAGATGTCTCACTTTGTCCCTGCAGTGTCTCACCAGAACACCAACTGCTGACGTGGCCAGGGGCAGCCCAGGCTCGTGTCGCAAATGATTTCAAAGCATTAGCTTCGACCCGGCTTGGCCGCCTACCTGGCACGATTCTTCCATCGATTGGCATTAGCAGGAGTATGCTCATGGCAACACGGGACAACGCAGACAACCAGGTTTTTGATTTCTTGGACAGCCAGCCCACGCCCGTGGAGGATCCAGGAGCCTCGCGCGACACCCTGGTGGACATGGAGCCACCCGTGGAGTGTCGGGCCACCGAGGTGGAGATGCCCGCGGCGCCCGAGCACGTGCAGCGCGAGGTCCCTGGCACTTCGCCGGGCTACCCCGAGGTGGAGATGCCGGCCTTCTCCGTGGAGCCGGACCCCGGCTTCGACGAGCCGCTGGAGCTGTGGGCCGGCGTGCCGGGTGAGGTGATCGAGGCGCCGGCGCCGGAGCAGGTCGAGCCCCGGGCACCGCGGCCCGAGACGCCGGCGCCCGCCTCCCCGGTAATCGTCAACCACCGGAGGGAGGCGTCCGTGTCCACCGGGACCATGCGTCGCCCGCGGCCGAGCCGTGGCAGGCACTTCGGCACGGCGCGGCTGAAGCCCGTGGCCAGGCTCGACGCCCACGCCTATGTCTTCATCGCCGGCGTCACCCTGGGCCTGGTGGCCGTGGCCGGCCTGGCCTGGAGCTGGAGCTGATTACTTCGGCTCGCACCAGCCGTTGACGCACTTCTGCCCGGCGGGGCAGCCGGCGTCGGGCCCACACTTTTTGCGCACCACCTTCTTGGTCCACTGACCGATGTGGTTGCCCGTCTTGATGTCCTGGAAGGGGAGCCAGAAGGCCACGTGGCTCGGGTCGGTGGCCAGCTCGCCCTTGGAGGGATCGATGGCCGCCATCCAGAGCTGGGCCCGACCCGCGCCCTTGAGGCGCAGGCCGTAGTCGCGACGGCTGGAGAAGGTGACCCACATCAGCTTGCCGCCCTGGTACTTCTGCAGAAATGGGCTGAACTTGGGCCAGCTGTTGCAAAGGTTGGCGCCCTGGTTGGCCTTCTTCAGCTCCACCGCCTTGCCCGAGCCGTCGGCCTTGACGATCCACAGCGCCGCGTCCTTGGCGTCGTAGGAGCTGCCCGCGGCGCGGTTGAAGACCACCCACTTGCTGTCCGGCGAAAACGTCGGGTAGTAGTTGTTCTCTCCCTTGGAGGCCACGAGGGTCAGCTCGGACTTGGAAAACTTCTTGGTCTTGGTGTCGAAGGCCAGCAGCTTGATGCTGCCCTTGGTGATTCCCGGCGTGCCCACCGGGATCGGCAGCACCGTGGCCGGCTCGGCGAAGACCAGGCGCGTGGTGTCGGGCGACCAGTCGGGCATGGTCCCCTTGACCCGCAGGGGGTTGGGGTTGCCGGTCATGACCTTGTGGGTCGCCGCGTCCCGGGCCACCATGCTGTTGCCGTCGGAGGTGATGAGGTAGTCGCCGTCGGGGGAAAACGCCATGAAGTTGGCCGCCCCGGATGACAGCAGCTTCACCGTCTCCACCTCGATGACCTTCAGCGGCGCCGGCGCCGGCATGTCCATGCCCACCGCCATGCGCTTGCCGTTGAGGGACATGGCGTGGCAGCCGACGCAAAACAGCGCCTTGGCGTCGGCCGTGGTGTAGAAGTTTGTCGCTTTCTGGTTCGGCTTGCCGAAGTCGTAGCGCACCACGGTGCCCGGCGTGGCGTTCCAGTAGTAGAGCCCGCAGAGGATGTCCTCCTCGGCCACCTTCATCTGCCGCGTCTTGGAGGCGCCGATGAGCGAGGTGGTGGCGTCGTGCCCGCGCACCATGATCCTCGCCGCGTCGTACCCCTTGAGGGCGTTGACGATGGCCCGCCACTCCTTGGCCCCCGGCACGTAGCCGCAGCCCGTACCCACCTTGTTGCACCCGGTGTAGATGCGGATGTCGGTGCCGTCGTTTTTCAGCGACAGCTCGAAGGTCTTCTGCCCCACGCCGGGCGTCCACTGAAACTCCAGCTCGGTGAGGTTGGTCGGGATCAGCACGCCGTCGGGCGGGTAGGCCAATATCGGCCCGGGGCCGGTGTCCTTGCCGTCCTTGCCCAGGGCCTCCACGTGCTTTTTGGTGGCGCCCGTGGCCACGAAGCGCCGCGTGAGCAGCACGGTGAGCGAGGTGGTGGCCTTGACCCCGGTGGCGGTGCGCGCCTCGATGGTGGTCTTGCCGCCCCAGCTGATGGCGGGATAGAAGATGTGATCGGTGAAGCCGCCCACCCGGGTGGAGAGCACCTTGAAGCCGGTCTTGACGGTGACGTCCCGCTCCTTGCCGTCGGAGAACATCCCCACCGCGCGGTAGACCTGCTTGCCCGGGGTGTCGCTGGTGATGCGCAGCACTGCGTCCGCCGGCTCGATGCGCAGGGACTTGAGGTCGTTCAGGCTCACGTCGCGCTTGCCGAGGTCCTCCACCTGGCCGCCGTCCGGCTGCTCGTCGGTGTCCACGCAGCCAACCAGGGCCACCGCGGCCAGCAGCGCCAGGGCCGTCCACATACGCCGCGAGATACAACTGTAAGGGGTCATCGCTTCCTCCACCGCATGAGGAGAGGATACCATGGCCGGCGCAGAGGCGAGCCCGGGGGGGGCGTGCGCCGGCGAGATGATTTAAAACGGCCGCTGGGCCTTTGCGTGGGTCTCGATCCCGACTAGACTTGGGACATCATGGCAGGTTCTGGTAGGTGTGAGGCCTGGCTGCTGTCCACGTCGGGGCAGCAGGACCACAGGCTGAGGGATGGCAGGTTGATCGTGGGCCGGGAGCCCTCGAGCGCTGATGTGGTTGTCAACCTCACCAGCGTGTCCCGCAAACACGCCGAGCTGCGGGTGCAGGGTGAGGCGGTGCTGGTCCTCGACCTGGACAGCTCCAACGGCACTTACGTCAACGGCGAGCGCGTCTCCAAACAGCAGCTGGCCTTCGGCGACGCCCTGGCCTTCGGCGACGCCGGCTTCACCTTCTCTCTGGAGCAGTCCTTCGATCTGGACCAGACCGTGATGCAGTCCGACTGGGAGGATCAGGCCTTCGATCCCGACGCCACGCGGGCGCAGCCCCCGGAGAAGAAGGCGACGCCCCGGACGCAGTCGCCCGACAAGCAGGACGCCCTAAAGTCGCCCCAAAAGGAGCCCGAGCCGCCGCCGCCGGACCCGGCCGAGGTGCGGCCGGTGGGCAGCGGGGCGTACACCTTCGAGCGGGGAGATTTTCTGGAGAAGGTGGCCGTGGAGCAAGGCCACATCTCGGCCACCCTGTGGAGCGCGGACAAAAACAGCCCGGTCAACAAGCAGCGCCAGGACCCCGACGCCATCTGGCCCGGGGATCGGCTGGCCATCCCGAAGCCGAGGCAGAAGGCGGCCAAAGGCTACACCGCGCGGCGCCACCGCTTCCGCCGCAAGGGGCTGCCGCTGGAGACCGACTGGCTGGAGATCGCCCTGGTGGACGCGGCAGGGCAGCCGGTGGCCGGAGAGCGGTACCGGGTGGTGAACCACAAGGGCGTGCCGGTGGCCGAGGGGAAGCTGGACCGCCGGGGCCTCGCCCGGGTGGAGGGCCTGAAGAAGGGGGACTACCGGGTGACCTTTTTGGACCTCGATCGGAAGGCCTGGCGCAGGAGACCACGCAACAAGAAGGAGGCGGAGGCACGTGAGTAGGGCGCCGTCGGTCCGGGTCGCCATGACGAGGCCCCTGGTCACCGCGTCGATCCTCGTGCTGGCCTTCGCCGCAGGCTGCTCCGGCGATGTGGCCCGCGCGTCGGACGGAGCCGCAGCCGACGTGGCAGCAGCCGACGGGGCCGTACCGCTGGACCTGCCCGCCAAGGGCTGGTGGCGACCGAAACCGGGCACGAAGTGGCACTGGCAACTCACGGGCACCGTGTCCACCGATCACAAGGTCGAGATGTACGACATCGACCTCTTCCTGACCAAGCCCTCGCTGATCACCACCCTCAAGGCCAAGGGCCACAAGGTGATCTGTTACTTCTCCGCGGGCACCCTGGACAAAAACCGCCCCGACGCCGCGTCGTTTCCGGCAGCCGCCATCGGCAAGAAGATGAAGTCCTGGGACGAGCAGTGGCTCGACATCAGGAACAAGAAGGTGTGGGCCATCATGGCTAGCCGCCTGGACCTGGCCCGGTCAAGGGGCTGCGACGGCGTGGAGCCGGACAACGTGGACGGCTACGCCAACGACTCGGGCTTTAACCTGAAGGCCAAGGACCAGCTGGCCTTCAACAAGTACCTCGCCGCCGAGGCCCACAAGCGGTCACTGTCGGTGGGCCTGAAAAACGATCTGGACCAGATCAAGGAGCTGCTCCCCCACTTCGACTGGGCGCTCAACGAGGAGTGCCTGGCCTACGACGAGTGCGGCAAGCTCACGCCGTTCATCACCGCCGGCAAGGCGGTCTTTCACGTGGAGTACGACACCAAGGCCGCGGTGATGTGCCCCAAGGTGAAGAAGTTCAAGCTCGACAGCCAGGCCAAGAGCTGGGACCTGGACGCCTGGTCAGACCCGTGCTGGTAGGGTCACCGATCGCCAAAGTGAGCTAATCGCTGGATTGAGGCGCTCGGCGGCGGGGTCGAGCTACATTGCCATGATGCGGATACCCACCGCGCCAAATCCTAACACGTTGACCCGCCGCCATTTCTTGCGTTGCTCGTCCCATGCGCGCCTCTGCGACTCGGTCATATTTCCCGACTTTTCTTCGGGAGCGAGCCCGCGTTTCCTAGCCTCCGCCTCTCCATGAGGGACGATGACCACCCGGCACTTCATTTTTTCGCCCACGACGCTGCGCATTGTTGCTTCTACGTTTTGCGCTCGTAGGCGGGACAGCTCGATGTTCCTTCTTTCGCAATCCTTGGTGTCAGTGTGGGCTTCGATGACAATCGTGGCATGCTTTGAAACGATCAGCGGAAGCTCCAGCGCACAAAACCGGCGTATCATGTCCCTCGCTGCATCGGGAACATACGCACAGCCAAAGCGAAAGTGAGCCTTGGCCGCCTTGGACTTCGAGCCGAATAAATAGATGAACTTCATCGCCTTCTGCCTCTCCCGCCTGCGACTCCGGGCCGTCGGCTTCACGCTGGAGATGTTACCCACTCCAGCGAAGACGCCTGCGCCAGCGCTGGCGCCAGCGATGAGCCCCCCTTTCCCCACGCCAGAGAGATTGAAACGAAGCCGCCTCTGGGTCTTCGGTCGGCTGCCGCTGCTGACGAACAGGTAGCACAGCGACCCGGCACCGGTCGCCGGCCCGGCACCACCCTCCGCGCCCGCCTGGACGAGACTGAAGACTCCATCGAAGTCACGCCCGATCCAGCGATCAGCCACGATGCCCGTGGCCCCTTTACCTTCGATAGTAAGGCTGACTCCCCTGCCAATAGACGCAGTGAGTCCGTTGAAGGTCATCGAAAAGAAAGCACCCCAGGTCTTGCCGTCGCTTTTGACCTTGTCGTGCCCGATGCGATTGAACGAGATGGTCCCGTCGAATCCGCCGAAATTAAACACCGGCGGCACCGGAATCACAGCCCCATCTCCTTTCAGCTTGACCTTGTATGAATACTTCATGTCTTTCAGCTCTGGCACGAGGTCCAGCGCTCTCGGGCCAAGATACTTGTATTTTCCCTTATGGGTTTCCTTGGTTTCGAAGGTGATCTCATTCAGGAGCTGGCGCAAAGTCTCCAGCATGGTCATTTTGGTTTGATTGGCCGACTTGCCCAAGTCTGTATTGCTCAGGTAATTGATGGCATAAATCCTAATGAGCTCCAGATACCCGTCCCAAAGCAGCTCCTCGCTGAACCACTTGTAAAACTTATCCTGCAGGTGTTTGTCCAGGGTCTTGGCGATATGGTCCTTGTTCCCGGTCCAATAGGTGCCATTCTTGAAGCACCTCATCAACGTCTTGCCGAATGGCCCCTCCTTGGACAGGCAACCAATCAGCTCATGTACGACAAAGGTTGCCACAGGCATCCTCGCCCAGAAACGCACGAAGTTCCCGGCTTTGTTGCCCACGGACCGCTCAGACAGGGTGGGACTGCGGTCAACCTTTGTCTTTTTTCGAGTCCCTTTCCCGGTCATGAGCCCCACTGGCGCAAACGGTCGCAATGAAAACTTCGTTATCTTTTTCTGGAACATGTTGGTGCATTCGAACTTCAATCTGCGGACCCTGCGACCTCTGACTTTGATCGAGATTTCCCCCGTGCCGACCTTGTCCTTCATGGTGGCGTCCCCATAAAAGTCGACCTCAAACTTGCTCGACTCCACGGCATACCCGGTAAATGGGAACTCGATGAGCCCGAGCTTCACCGGGCTCGGCACCAACACCTGGAGCCAGCCCACAATAAAAGGCTCCTCAGCAAAATCTGTGGGTCTGTTCGGGCTCGGGTAAGTCGCCGAGAGCGTGAAACAGGGCGACTTCCGTCGCTTTGAAGGTCCGAAAGCCATACGATTTTCTGGTGGTCACTTTTACCTTGTTGTTCAAGC
>PVBE011930782.1_pt1 | contig 35660 bp, 29 predicted proteins | sample 1631181 | NCBI WGS metagenome assembly PVBE01 (sample SAMN08397723, study PRJNA350692) | Marine metagenome, whole genome shotgun sequencing project. | isolation source: water | place: Pacific Ocean | collected 2012-04
AGCAATGTCACACGGCCTGCGCGTTTGTCGATTGCCTTGATTTCAATGGCCCCCTGCTTCTCACCCACTGCCAATTGGAGGAATGTGGGCTTGGTATTTTTTTTATCCTCATCCATCAGGGCAATTGCAACGCGCTGAATGCCGTTTCGTAGGTAAATGCCTGTTAGTTTTATGTCATTTACCTTGGGAGGTTCTGGCTCTTTCTGTTTCGTGCTAGGCGGGGTATCGGTCAAATCAAATGCGTTGCGCTTGATGATTGCAAGGTATGGATTTTGTTCGGCCTCCTTCCCGAACGCCGGATGATGCAATTGGGAAACCAGCACGATTCCGGCGATGGCTACGCAGAGTTTCTTGATGGTATAGGTTGTCATGATTTAAATCCTTGGGCCAGTCTTTTTCGGGCGCGGTGCAGCCAGACTTTCACCGAGTTGGGTTTACGGTCCATGACCGTCGCCACCTGGTCAATGCTCATTCCATCGCGGTAAAAAAGTTGAAGCGCAGTGAATTGGTTTTTTGAGAGCTGCCGCTTGGCATGAGTCCACACCGCCTGAGTCCATTCCTCCTTCATCATCTCGCTACCGGGATTTGTCTCAACGGCAAACTCGTACTCTTCCAACAGAGGTTTTTGTTTCCGATAATGGCTGATGGCCAGCCGGTTGGCTATGGTGAACACCCATGTCCCAAACGCATAGAAAGGATTGTATCTGCCCAGCTTGCGGTACGCGATGACGAAGGTGTCCTGCAATAAATCCTCGGCCTGGTGGTGGTTGCGGGTCTTGCCCAAAAGAAAGTGGTACAGTGGCTTCTCGAACCGCCCGACCAAGAGCTCGAACGAGTCGGTGCAACCGCCCTGCGCCGCAACGGCAAGCCTCCTGTCCTCCATGCGAATTTCCGTTTGCCCGGCCTTGTCACTCGTCTGGCGAATCGTTGGGGCCTCGGCCGCTTGCAGCGAAGGCTGCACCTTCAGCCCGATCGGGGCAGCTTCCTCGACAACCGATGCGCAGTAGTTCATCGATCCACCTCCCTTGGTAGGAACTCAACCCGGTGAATCTCCAGCTGAGCGCTTTCGTCAGGCGACACCACCCAGATATCAGTCAGCTCCATGCCCGTCGGCAAATCGGGGAGATGCTCCATCCCCTTAACTGGCTCGAAATGGGTTAAATCGACCTCGACCTGCCACGGCTCACTAGCTTGGCCCTGCGACTCAGTATCTATCTTGCAGATATATTTACCAAAAAAGCCCCCCTTTATTCGTTGGGTCGTTATACCAAAATAGACCGGATTGTCCGTCTGAGTGGCTCCGCGAATTCGAACCCTCGAACTACTCTCGATCATCACCGGTGCCGAACGGCTACACTGCACTGAGAAATTGGCTGCATAGATGGTGGCTTTTTTACCTATCAGCAAAGGTTTAGCCTTCACGCGCGATTTCTGCGCGGTTGTTGCCGGAAGTGTTTTACCGAACACCGCCCCGCGGCCGGCAAGGAGGCTGCAGTTCCACTCGTTGACCGGTTGGGGCTGGCTCACCACGTCAAGTTCTTGGCTGCGACTTAAGGAGACGACAACCTGATGATTGGCAACAACATCTGTCGCTTGGCCGTCAGCAAGTCGCACAACGTTTGCTGAGCCATTGTTCACCCGCACGATCGAGATGGCGGTGTGAGCCTCTAGGTCGAATTGTGCTGTCGCCGCCTCAACCGTGGCTGTCGGAGTCTGGATCGAGATTGGCTGATACCCGGCCCGCTTCACCACCGTCGCCCAAAGACTCCCGTAAGCCAGTTGAAAACCGCACCTAGCCTGGACGTTGAGCAGCCGCAGCCGCGAGCGCCCGGCAACGGTCATCACCGATCCGTCGAGCAGGGTCAGCTCGACCCATGCCCCACTCGAACGCGTCCGGATTGTGTCGCCGACTTTCAACTCGGTACCGGCTTTCAACTCGTCCAGCACCTTGCCATCTGCGCCAATGTACTGGCAGGGGCCGATGGTGGTGCTGACTATGGCCACGTGCCTCGGCGGCGTGGTGGCAATCACGATCGCAACCAGCAGCACAAAAGCCGCCACCGCGGCAACTACCCATTTCCAAGGGCGGAATTCCGGCGTAACGACCTTCGTCGGCTGCGGCTTATGCTGTCCGATGCGCTCGACATCAGCCATGACAACCGCTTGCTCGGCCACCGTGCGCAGAAAGGCGCGTGCCTCTGCATCGTCCCGCAGCAACCCGGCGACTCTGGCTTGGTCATTTGGGTCGAGCCTCCCATCCAGATAACGCATCAAAAGTTCGTTCTCTTCCTCGTTTGATGTCATCTGGTGATATTTTCAGCCAGCCGGCTGGGCCAGTTTGGTTTCAATGCATTTTTTCAACGCGTGATGCAGGCGGGAGAGTCGTTTGTAGATCGCGTCGAGCTTGGTGCCGAGCTGTTGCGCCACAGCCTCGCAGGCGTACCCGTCGAAGTACCGCCGCTTGAGTAGCTCACGGGACTTGGCCGGCAGCTCCTCGATGCAATCCCGCAGCGCAGCGCTCCGGCCGGCAGCTTGGCCAAGCGCCTCAGCCCCCCATTCCAATTCTAGTTGCTCAAGGATCTCCTCGTCCAGAAAGGCCGGATCGCCCTTCCGACGGCGCAACCAGTCGATGCCCTCGCGCCGGGCGGTAATGAACGCCCACGAAAGTAGCGCACCTTCATTCTCGAAGCGAACCTCTTTGGTTATCGCCTTCAGGGCGACGTTTTGAAAAATGTCCTCGGCAGCATGGGTATCCCTAACAACGAGCCACGCCGCCGCCGACACGCGGTCGCGCTGACTCATCATTTGCTTCAAAATTTCCTCTTCAGTAAAGGACACTATGCATTAGAAACGGTTGCCGCTGCCAAATCCTGACATCGGTTTCCCGCTGATTGACTTGGAAGACTTGAGCAAGTTTACTTCGCGCATGCAATTGCGTTTTTTCTCCGTGGGAATGTCGTTCGCAATCGGTCTGGCTGTCATTAGGGCAGAACTCCCCAAGGTGGGACTAAAGCCCGTTTGGAAGGGACTCGAGACGACCCGGCCGCTTTGGATGGAGCCTGCACCGGACCAGTCCGGGCGGCTGTTCTGCCTTGAGCAGGGCGGCGCGATCATCATTTTGCCGAGAGACAAGAACGCGGCCAATCCCAAGCGGGAGGTTTTTTTCGACATCAGCAAACGCAAACCGTGGCGTGAAAACGAGGAGGGGCTGCTCGGCATGGCATTCCATCCCGAGTTTACGACCAACGGGAAGTTTTACGTCTACTACACGCAGCAGAAGCCGAAGCGAAGCGTGATCAGCGAGTTCACCGTGGCCAAAGCAGAGCCCAACCTGGCCAACATGGAGTCAGAGCGTGTCCTGCTTGAGTTTCCGCAGCCGTACTGGAACCACAACGGCGGCGTGATGGTGTTTGGCCCGGACAGCAAGCTTTACTTCGCCTCGGGCGACGGCGGCAAAGCCAACGATCCTCATGACAACGGACAGAACCTTGGCACAATGCTGGGGAAGATTTTACGCATCGACGTCGACGATCGCACCGGCAAGTTGGCGTACGGAATCCCCGAAGACAACCCGTTTACCGAACGCGGGGGCGACACGCGGGGCGAGATTTGGGCGTACGGTTTGCGCAATGTCTGGCGCATGAGCTTCGACCGGGAAACCGGCTACCTTTGGGCGGCCGATGTCGGGCAGAACAAGTGGGAGGAGATCAACATTATCACCCGCGGCGGCAACTACGGCTGGAACATCCGCGAGTCGTTCCACAAGTTCAAGGAGAACGGCCCGGCCAAGGGCGACTGGATCGACCCGGTGCTCGAATACGCGCACCACGCCGGGGTGGAGAAGGAGAGCAAAAATCCCGGTCACGGCTACGGCGTCAGCATCACCGGCGGGTATGTCTATCGCGGCAAAGCTATTCCCAAGCTACAGGGGGCGTATGTCTACGGCGACTTTGCCACCGGATTGATTTTTGCACTGCGCGAAGAGAACGGCCGGGCCACCGAATACACAACCATCCATCAGCAGAAAGGCAGCGTGTACCAGATCGCCAGCTTCGGACAGGACACCAAAGGCGAGTTGTACCTGCTGCCTCTGGTGGCCAACCCAGCGACCGAGCGCGACCCGGTGGGGAGCATTCTGCAACTGGTCGCCGAGTGACGAGGCCTGGCGCTTGGCCGAGCGGCGGAAAAAAAGGTTGCCCTTGGTCAAGCTACGAGTCAGTTTTGCTCCGGATCAGCCGTTTTAAGTAACGCGTTTCATACAACAAAATGGCAGGAAAAATCAACCGGGTGGGCACCAGCCGACCCTCCACTGCATCACGGGTCGCCGCCGCCAAGGCAACTCGGGCGGCAGCAGTTGATTCCGTGGGCGGTTTGCGGCGCACGGAAGCAGTTGATAAAGTCAGCCGCCCCGAGAGCCCGGCCAGCATCGCCGTGAAAAGCCTTGAGCTGGATGGCGTCAAGGCCGCCGACCTACAGGTACGCGTAGAGGCAAACGAACAGGCGCTCGACGACCTGAAAAAAGTCCAGAGCAAGGCCGGCGACATCGCGGACAAGGCCACCGAGGCCACACCCGAAGCGATGAACAAGGCCGCCGACAAGGTGGATCAACTGCTTGAGGAGGGAGTCTCCATCGCCAACCGCAAAGATGGGGAGGGCGAATTTCTCTTCGGCGGCGATCAGGCAAAAAAAGAGCCGTTTGTTGCCAAAAAGGACGCCCGGGGAAAAATTACTGGAGTTAATTATCGTGGCCTCAGCGAAGTGGGGGTCGACGAACTGGGCAGCGGCTTTTCTGTGACCACGGCCATTCCGGGTGAAAATACGGAACCCACGGGCGCGATCGGGTTGGTGAAAGACTCGAGGACAGGAGGCGACCTGTTTGGTAACCTGATTTCACTTCGGGACAACCTATTGGCCAACGAGAAGGAAGCGATCGTCGAGCGTGACATCCCGGCACTGCGCAAAGATGCCGAGCACCTGATCCAACACTTCGGCGAAGTGTCGGCCAACCAGATGATGCTCGATACGGTCAAGTCACTGGCCGCCGACATACAGACCGAGGATGGCCAAGCGATGAGCACTGTCGACAAGCTGGGCAACATCCAATATGCACTGCACCGCGCGATGACCGACAATCGTAATTACATCCAGCAGGATCTCCTGCAATCGGTCGATTAGCGGCTTATTACAGCCTGCCGATAGCTATCCTCACTTTGGAGTTGCATTGCGCCCTCCGCCCTACACTCTTATACTGCGCGCCGATGCGCTTTAAACTGATGTCAGGATTTGGCAGCCGCAACCGTTTGTGCTGCACTGGCGTTTACTGAGCACCCCCTCCCCCGGAAGGATTCGCGCCGGGATAGATCTATGAATATTTTTAAAACCGCTTGGAGGGCGATCGATATTGCCCTGGCAATGTCCGGTCTACGACTGGACGCCGGTCGCTTTCTCTTTGCGTGGCTGCCCCTGCTTGGCGCAAGCGTCTGGCTTGCCTACCGCGCGGAGCAATCCGGCTGCCTGGTTGAGCATGCCTTTGCCTCATGGGCATTTTACTACCTCGGCATCAGCCTGATTCTCGGCACGCGAATCAAGCGGGTCATGCTCCGTTTGCTTGGACAAACCAAAGCGACGAGAGTGTACGACATGATATGCGGCCTGATGTTCTTCAATATCGGCTGCGGCGTGGGGACTGCAGCACTTTATGCACCTGGCGCAGCTGGTTTTTTTCAGCTTTACCCCCTGTTGAAATGGGGGCTCGTCGGCCTACTGGTCGTTGCCGGATTCGGCATCAAGATTTGGTCTACATGGATTGTCGGCATTGACACATACTTCTTCCGGGATTTGTTTTTGGAACAAGCGCACGGCGAGTTCACCGCAAAAGGCCCCTACAAATGGCTCGCCAACCCGATGTATGGAGTAGGAAACCTCCACATATACTGTTTCCCGCTGGTGACCGGGTCCACCTTTGGGCTATGGTTTGCGCTGGGCTGCCATGTCAGCATTTACGCCTTTTACTTCATCGTCGAAAAACCGTTCATCCGTCGCGCCTACGGAACCGGCTAGCTCATAGCTCCGGCAATACCCATGGCTTGCGCCATTCCGGGCGACCTCGCATCGCGTTTGCCTCGTCGTCTTTTAGGAAGGTCTCCGTCTTGGGGTCAAAGGTGATTGTGCGGCCCAATTGTGTAGCAATGTTGCCGGCATGGCACAGCACTGACGCTGGATGGCCAACGGTTTCCAGGTCGCAGTAAGGTCGCTTGCGCGTCTTGATGCAGTCTATGAAATCCTGCACGTGTGCCGTTGCATCGCTGTCACCTCCGTGTTGCTTCACTAGCTTCCCGCCAGTCGTGTAGGCGCGCCAACCTCTGTTGCCCAGGAGGATATATCCTTTGTCCCCGAAGACCGCTGCACCTTCGGATTCGCCGAGGTATTTGTACGGTGCCCAGATGCGCATCTCGTAGGTAAGGATGCGCGGCGGTGTCCCGGGATATTCGTAGGTTACTTGCATGGTATCGGGCCATTCCTGTGCATCATCAAAATACCACTTGCCGCCTGTGCCGCTAATTTTGCGCGGCATCCGCAACGGTTGAGCGCCCTTGATTTCGACTGCGGCGCTGAGTGCCGCAAAAGCCATGTCCAGTCGATGCACTCCGTCGTTGCCGAGGTCGCCGGCGCCGTAGTCGAAAAACCAACGCCAGCTCCCATGAAAGCGCTTGGGATTAAATGGCCGCTTCGGCGCTGAGCCAAGCCACATGTCGTAATCTACCTCCTTCGGCGCCAGACCGTCCGGCGGGTGGCCGATGCTTCCCTGCTTCGTGCTTTCCCACGCCTTAGCCACGACACACTTGCCGAGATGCCCCTCACGAATGTAGGCCAGCGCAGTTTTCATTCGCTCGGTGCTGCGATGCTGCGAGCCCATCTGAATGATCCGCTTATGTTTACGCATGGCCTGCACCATGCGCTGGCCTTCAACAATGTTGTGGCTGTCCGGTTTTTCCACGTACACATCCTTGCCTGCCAGACAACCTTGGATAGTCGGGATGGCGTGCCAATGATCCGGTGTGCCAACGCAGAGGGCATCAATCTTCGGGTCATCTATCAGTTTGCGAAAGTCCGTGGTGGTCTTCGGCTTGTGCCCCTGGATTTTAGTGACTTCCTGCAGCGTGTTCGGCAGGCGGCGCGGGTCGATTTCGGCGATGACTGCAATGTCGACGTTCGGGTTGTTGGCAAAAAGGCTGTTCAGCTTGCCCGCACGGCCCGCCGCGCCGACCATGCCAACTTGAACACGTTCGCTGGCGGGTGCCTTGGCAGCTTGGCCACGTTGGGTGAGAACAAACGGAAATGCCGCTGCCCCGGTGGTGGCTGAATGTTTGAGAAAACGGCGACGATCGATTTTTGACATAGCTAGAATGAACGATTTTGATAGGCCCAAATGTGGCATGGAACCCCTCCCTGATGAAGTTTTTTGGCAAAAAGGTCCTAGTTTTTCATCCACTTGCTCAAACGCTTGGCCAAGTGGCATTTTTTGAGGGAATAAAAACCCGGGTTGCGCGTAGTACCTCCGACGTGGTGAACTGTCTGGCCAATGCAACTGCTCGACTGCAACTGCCCTTGACCGGTGAAATGACGATCGACAGCTACCTCCCGTCCCGTGACGAGCTGGAAGCGTTAAGCGAATCGGGCTTCGCGTTGGCCATCCAGTTGCTGGGCTGTCACGAGGATGCCGCAGACGTAGTGCAGGATGCCCTGCGCAAGCTGCTCCACAGCGGCCATTACAAAGCCCAAAAGGGCAATGCACTTGCTTGGTTTTTAAAAGTGGTGCGGAACCGCGCGCTCGATACCCTGCGACAACGCAAGTCAAATGACAGTGAAGCAGTTGCCAGACTAGCCGCGACCGCCTCACCTCCTGACATTGCGGTTGAGCGGGAAGAACTGACCAGGATCATGCGCTACCAACTCGAAACGATGCTGGTGGACCAGCGGGAAATCATCCTGCTGCGCGACTTCCACGACTTAAGCTACACGGAAATCGCTGAGGTGCTCGGCATCGCACCGGGCACGGTGATGAGCCGACTGCACCGTGCTCGAAAGGAGCTGTGCAAGCGCATGAAAAAATATTTGCAATGAAACATGACTGCCTGAAAACCGAACCGCTGATTTCCGGCTACCTTGACGGGGAGCTGACCCAGTCTGACCGGCAGCGCATCAGTTTGATTTTGCAGGACTGCCAGCAATGCGCCGCCTCTCATCGAGAACTCAAAAAGCTCCGTGTAGGCGTGTGCAACCTTTCCTTTGATCAACTAACAAAAGCAGAGAAAAGCAACATGACAAAAAATGCTATATCTGGAGTGGGAGCAAGCCTTGGCCAAATGTTGGCCATCACTGGCCTGATCCTTGTTTACGGCGCTGGCGCCGGCTGGCTGAGTTGGGAGCTGATCACCGACGCCAAGTTTGTCGAGACCGGCAATGTCGAGCACAGGGTGCCGCTCTTCATCCGGTTCGGGTTGCCGATGCTAATTGGCGGAGCTGGCATCCTGTTTTTCACCGTGCTATTCGAGCGCCTGAAGGCAGCCAAGACAGACAAATACACCGACGTCCAGATTTGAACACCATGAGCGATACAAACAACATCATCGTCGTGACCACGCCGGGTATCCCCGGAAAAAATGTCGTGCGTACACTGGGCCTTGTGCGCGGCAACACCATCCGTGCGCGCCACGTGGGCAAGGACATTATGGCCGGCCTACGAAATCTGGTGGGAGGCGAGGTGACCGAGTATGCCAAGCTGCTGGCCGAAAGCCGCGAACAGGCGCTCGACCGCATGGTGGACCAAGCTGAGGAACTCGGTGCCAACGCCATCATTGGGCTGCAGTTCCAGACCTCCGTCATCATGGGCGGTGCTGCCGAGATGATGGCCTACGGTACCGCCGTCGTGGTGGAATAAAGGCGCTGGCCAGATCCTACTTCTTATTCGCGGTGCCCTTGGGCAGGACGTGCATCATGCCACGCATCAACAGCGCGTGGCCGGGGAATGTACAGACGTACGGGTAGTCTCCGGGCGCCGGCGCAGTGAAACTAATGACCGATTTCTGTTCGTAGTCGATCATCGTCGATCCCCACAAAATCTTCGGCGTATCTGGACGCCACTGCTTCTTGAAACCGTCGTTACCTAACAGGATTGCGAGGTTGGCCACCTCATCGGCTGTGCCCGGCTTAACGATCAGCAGGTTGTGCGGCGGGAAGTCGTTGTTCACAAAGGTCAATTGCACCTGATTGCCGGTCTCTACGCTGAACTCTTTTTTGTCGTAAAGCATCTTGTCCTGCACGGTGCTGATGGTGATTCGGAATGGTTTTTTTCGCTTGGCACCACTCACGGCCATCTCGAGTGAGTAGAAGCCGGTGCGTGCCGTCGCGTAGAGAGTCTTGCGATCTTTGCCGCCGAACACGACATTGGCCGGACTCTCTGGAAATTTCAGATTCGCAATCTGCTCCCCTTTTGGATTGAACACCTTCACGCTGCCGGAGGTGAGGTATACGTTGCCGTGCTGGTCGAGCGTCATGCCATCAGAGCCGCTCTGGCAGAACAATTTTTTGTCCTTCAGCGTACCGTCTGACTGGATGGTGTAGCGGTATATTTTTTTGTTACCTATGTCGGCAATGTAGAGCGTCGAATCGTCAGGCGTGCCTACAAGGCCGTTCGGGCGCTTAAAACCGTCGGCCACTCGGATCACCTCCCCGCCTGGCGGGATGTAATAAACGTGCTCGCCATCCTGGGTGTGCTCCGTATTGCCGTAGTTGGGATCGGAAAAATAAACACCACCCTTGCCATCAATCCATAGGTCATTCGGCTTGTTGAATTTTCTGCCGTCGTAGCGCTTGGACAATGAACTGGTGTCGCTCCCGTCGGCCGTGTAGGCAGCCACGCGCTTGGCCAAGCCCTGACAGGCATACAAGCTACCGTCCTCTGCAAAAAACAGGCCGTTGGCTCCGTTGGTATCCTCGGCAAACGTCGAGAGCTTTTTGTCAGCAACCGACCATTTGTGAATGCGATTGTTGGGGATGTCGGTAAAATAGATATCGCCCGTGGCTGCTACAGCCGGCCCCTCCGTGAACTTGAAGCCGCCGGCCAGTTTGATCGGCTCTGCTCCTGACACAACCAGCTCCGACGCGCTGCCTGCGCTTGGCCAAGCAGCAACCGTTAAAAAAAACAGGATGAATTGTCGGATCGTGTTCCTCATGGAAAAACTCATCCGCCAAGTTTAAAGATTGTTATCCCAGAACTGCTTAACAGTCTTGGCCGAGATGCGGGCATTTTCCACAGGTGAATTAAGCACTTGATCCAACAACGCTTCGTTTTTCGTGTCGTTGCGCTGGTAAAGCCAAAGTGCCTCAAGAAGGTGATGCGCATCCTCCTTGTCGTTGGGGTCAAGCTGTTTGATCCACTTTTCCGCAGCGGCTAGCACTTTATCGCTAGGGTGTTCGCTTAACTCTACTCGGGCTCGTTGCCTGATGCCGTTTATTGGGTGCTTAAGCAGATTAAGCAATTTTTTTATTGATTGACCGTCGATGTTAACGTGTTTGGATAGTGGTCGACCCTCGTAGGTTATACGGTAAATACGGCCATGGGTCTTATTGCGGTTTGGATCTCGGACGTTGTGTTGCATATGGCCGACGATGACATTTTGCCAGTCGGATACATAAAGCGCTCCATCGTCGCCGATCTCAAAGTCGGTCGGGCGCAAGTTACGGTCAGCGGAGACGAGCAAATCCTTCGTCTCGGTCCCCCAAACATCCCCTTCGTCATCGTAAGCAAGTGTGTACTGCTTGATCCCAAGAAAACCGATTGCATTACAAATCAAGAAGTTTCCATTGTTTTCTTCGGGAAAATGATTACTTGATAGAATTCCGCTGGAACAAACCGGGCGAACGGTTTTTTTCAGCAGTTCCTGCATCTTGAATTTTCCTTTGCCATCTGGCCGCACCTGCCATGCGCGGCCACCCGTACCATCCGTTGCGAAGTGGTAACCCCAGTAGTCAAAGCTAATGCCATGCGGGTTTGGGCTGTTGTTGGCGTGGTGGGAGAACCTGAATGTGCGCGGGTTGAAACGATACATAGCCGAGGCGGTGTCGCGCTGCGGCCCCTGCCAGGGAGTCTCCACATTGCTGACATGGAATACGCCACGCTGGTAGTATATGTACCCACCCGGCCCGTAAACAATATTGTTGGCGGCATGGTGTGTGTCAGCGGAATCGAGGCCGTGGAGCAGTCTCTCCTTCACGTCTGCCTTATCGTCTCCGTCTGTGTCCTTGAGGTAAATCAGATCCGGGCAACTGGCCACGATGACGCCTCCGTTCCAGAACTCAAAGCCTGTCGGATTATGTACGCGCGCGAAGGTGATCATCTTATCGGCCACTCCGTCACGATTATTATCCGGCAGAATAACGAGCGAATCTCGCATCTCGTTGTTGCCTCCGTTTTTTATCGGCTCCCACTTGGGATAGTTGGGCCAGACCGCGGCCCAGAGGCGGCCCTTCGTATCGACTCCCATTTGCACCGGGTTTATCATGTTGTCGAACATGTCCTCGGAGGCGAAGAGATTCGCTTTCATGTTCGGCGCAAGCTTTAGCTTAGCCACCGTCTCCTCCGGCTTGTCGTATTTCACCGAACCCTCCTTGTTGGCATTGCTGCTCGGCGAACCGCCGCCCACGTTGGATATGACCTTGACTGGCGCCGGCACGTTGCTGTCGTCCGCCTTGATAGACTTACCGTTTGCAGCGGCATGGATGACCCGGTCGCGGTTAGCAGTCATCACGTCGATCATTTTCAACTCGTGCTGCAATACCACCCGATTGGTTTGCTTATTGACAAATTGCAGGCCGGAGCGGCCGCCCCAAACATCGTTGCCGTCGGTAGCACGGTAGCGGTTGTACCAGTGCCAGTTCTTGTCGAGCACAGCTTTCTGAATCCGGGCTAACTTGCGTGCACCTGCTCTTGGAGATTTGCCAAACAGGCTTTTGTGGATGCTTTTAGCGAGTTGATTATTACCTCGGCTCGTCAGGTGGATGCCATTGATCGTCAGTGGAGTTTTGCTTCTCGTATATAGCTGCTGCGACTGGCTGAACAAATCGACAAACTCAACGCCCTTTTCATTGGCCACCTGACGGGTGACCTCGGCGTACTTGGCCAAGCGCTCGTTATTGGCGGAGCCGTCCGGGAGGTTGGCTTGGCCAAGGTTCTCGTGGGCAATAGGCGTGAGTAGCACAATACGCGGCGCACTTTTCCCGTTATATTTCTTGCCTCTGGTTTCATCAACCCACTTGCCCAAGTCGGCGCGGTATGCGTCCGGACTATTGTCAAACGACTCGTTGTAGCCCCAGAACGCGAAGATCACGTCTGCCTTGGAAATTTCGAGGTACGAGTCGGCACTAGGAAAGCCGCTGTTGCGCGGACGGTTGTTCACCTTGTCACCTCCAAAGCCATGATTGCGAAAGACGAGTTCCTTCTCCGGCATGGTGGCTTGTGCATAGCTCTCGAGCCAGCCATGGTGTTGCATGCGCTCGGCGAGCGCATTCCCGATAAGGATAACACGATCGCCTTTGTTCAACTCCAGCGCTTGACCGCTGATCACAGCAACGAGGCCAAGCGCAACCGCCAAGCCAAACTTCCCTATTTTAGTTAATTGAATTTGCGGATTCATCTTCTTAATTTTTTGTTTGGGATTGTCATTCTCTCCTGCCCGCCCCCGTTGAAAGCCGGATTGCTACGGTTCATTTTGCATCGAAACAGACGCTCATAACTTCGAAACATTCAAAGAGAAGCCGATCTCTAACAGCCTTTCTGTCTGGTGTAAACTGAGAAAATCGCCTTGGCAGGACGCGCATGCTGGCTCATCCAAACACCCGTCGGAATAGGTCGATGCTCTTAGCTACACCTTCATCAGATGGGGCTTTCCCCTCGAACTCCAGTGACACGTAGCCGCTGTAATTCACGCGTCGCAGAATCTTGGCCACTCGTTCGTAATCAAGATCCAACGTGTACCACTCACCGCCGCCGTAGTAAGTCTTGGCCTGCACAAAGTCTGCCGTCGGTGCGATTTTCTCCAGCTTGGTGTAAGGGTCCTCGAGGAAATTACCGGTGTCCATCAGCAAGCCCAGCCAAGGTGAGTCGATGGCGTTGACGATGCGAAGCAGGCCCTCCGGCGTTCGAGTAAGGCCCCAGTGGTTTTCCAGTGCCAACATCACGCCGCACTCGGCCGCCTTGGGCAAACATTTCTCAATAGAGTCGATGCACCACTTGAAGCCTTCATCCTCTGTGTAGCCCGGCAGCAACGGTTCCTTACCCCGTAGCTCCATCAACTTGTCGAATGATTTCACCGTCCCCCAGCGGCCAGAGTTGAGCCGGATACAGGGAATGCCCATGCGATAGGCCAAATCGATGCACTTCTTCGTGTGCGCAATATGTTTGTCGCGCACGGCAGGGTCAGGGTCGACAAAGTCCTGATGGATAGACAGACAAATCAAGTCGATGCCGTTGGTGAACGCGTGCCGCTTGAGCTTCTGCAAATAGCCGTTATCTTCCGAATCCATCTGCCGGTGCAGGATATCCACCCCCTCGACCCCCAACCGGGCCGTCTTGTCGATCACCGTCTCGATAGACACCTTCGGGTCTCGGAAATGCCAGTACGAGTAGGACGAAATGCCGAGCTTGATGCGCTTGGCCGCCGGTCCGACTGCGTTGGCGAAGAGAGGGAGTCCAGCAGTGCCAGCGGCAGCACCATACACGAGGCCGGATCCAATAAAATTGCGGCGGGTGAGAGCCGTTGTTGGGCTGTTCATGGGTGGGCAGTATCGCGGTGCCTTTTGCCCATGTCGAGGCCTCTTAGCCAAGCGACAGGCTTGACGAAGCCAAGGCGCAAACCTAATCTCCCGCCTCTCTGGCTGGGCCAATTCCTGGCGGCCAAAGCCCCCAACTTTTAACGAACAATCCCTGTGGAAGTAACCATTACAGACCTGTCTCCGTGCAAGAAACAGCTCCGCATCGAGATCGATGCCGAAGCCGTCAACGCCAAGTTCGACGCTGTGGCCAAGGATTTTAGGCGGCACGCTCACCTGCCCGGTTTCCGACCCGGTAAAGCGCCTTTGGCCAACGTTATGCGCTCCTACGGCGACAAAATAGGAGATGAAGCCAAGCGCACACTCATGTCCGACAGCTATGCCAAGGCCCTCAAGGACAACGACCTGAAGCCGGTGATCCTGCCGGAAGTCGAGGAGCTGCAGTTCGGCCACGGTAAACCGTTCCAATACCTCGCCACGCTCGAGGTCACCCCCGCCTTCGAACTGCCAGAGTACATCGGCATCAAGGTCGATACGGAACGACGTTCCGTCACGGAAGCCGATATCGATACGGCACTGGATACTCTTCGTGAGCAACGGGTGAGCTACACTGATGTGGATCGCCCCGCCACCGAGGATGATTTTATCGTGGTAAACTTCACCGGCACCATTGAAGACAAGCCGATTACCGATCTCGTTAAAGTTGCTCGCGGCCTAACCGAACAGAAAAATTTCTGGCTACACAAGACACAAAATCCGCTAATCCCTGGGATCGTGGAGGAACTGGTCGGTGCCGGGACAGGCGACAAAAAAACCGTCACCGTCACCATCCCCGACGAATTCATCTACGAGGAACTCGTTGGCAAGGAGGCAAGGTACGAAATAGAGGTCGTGCAGGTGAAGGAAAAATCGCTGCCGGAACTCGACGACGAGCTCGCCAAAGGCTTCGGTGCCGAAAACATGGCCAAGCTGCGCGAAGGCGTAGAGAACGACCTCAAAAACGAGCTCGAATACTCAAAGAAAAAATCGATCCGCAACAGGTGCGTAGACAAGCTACTCGAATCCGTGACATGTGACCTGCCCGAGACGATAATCAACGAAGCCACACGAGCGGCCGTGCACAACATCGTCCAGCAAAACCATCAGCGCGGGGTAGGCAAGGAGATCATCGAGGAAAACAAGGACAAGATTTACGCCAATGCCAAGGCCGAGGCCGAGGTACGCGTCCGGGCCAACTATATCCTCTCTCGCATCGCAGAAAAAGAGGGCATCAAGGTTACCGATCAGGAAATCAGCCGCCAAATCGCCGCAATCGCAGCACAGCAAAAAGTCAAGCCACAGAAACTGGCCCAGCAATTAAAAGATAACGGCACCATCTACCAGGTTCAGGAAGAGATCCTCAACTCTAAGGTCCTCGATCTACTGGAGGAAAAAGCAGAGATCACCGAGGTTGACCCTAAGCCTGGGAAGGAGCACACCCACTCCCACGAACACGGTGAAGAATGTGACCACGACCACTCGCATTAAGCCAAGGCTACTCCCCGCCGTCCTCCCAGAGAACCAAAGAGACCATTAAAGACACGGATTCGCAGTGATATATTTGCGAAAATCTATCAAATTCGTGTATATATAATAATCCTCCCTGATTCTTAGAATCCATGCCCTTATTTTTGCTGGTTTGTGTGGGTTGACGTTTTGGGATGCTTGTGAACAATCGGCGGTCATGCACGAGTACATCGAACGCGTCGTCGACCTGACTGACCCCAACGAAACTGAGCTGCTCAATCTCTCCCCCGACGAGGCACGCCTACGTATGCTTGCTGGTTCGCCGGTAACGATTCGCGACTTCGACGGTTCGTTCGCACTAGTGGCAAAAGATGGCAAGTCGGTAAAGTTGGCTCGCTCGCTTGACCGTCCGCTGCGCTACTTTTTGGCAAAGCAAATCGAGGGGCCGGCACTCATAGTTGCCCATCGCATCGACGCCATCCGCCAATGGCTTGAGGAACAGGGATTCGGCGATCAGTTTCATCCCTATTACACGCGCATGGTTCCAGCGCATTATCTGGTGACAATACAACTCGTCGGCTGTCCTGATCCCGATCCGACTTACGAGAGGTTTTTTAATCCGGTTCGCAACAAGTACTCCACCGACCTCGATCCGATCGGCCACGACTACATAGCCGCTCTCAAAAATGAGGTGACCAAGTGGATCAAACGCATCCCGAAAACCGAGCCGATAGGCTGCTGTTTCTCCGGCGGTATCGACAGCGGCGCGGTCTTTCTCACTGTCTATGCTGTCATGCGCGAGTTGGGCTACGACCTTGGCCGACTCAAGGCATTCACGCTGAGCTTCGGCGATGGCCCTGACCTGCAGCAGTGCAGGGACTTTCTCGGCAAACTGGACATGGGAATGTTCCTTGAACCCATTGAATCGAACCTCGAAGACATCGACGTCGCGGAGACGATACAGATTGTCGAGGACTACAAGATACTCGACATCGAGTCTGCCTCGATGGCGGTCGCACTGTGCCGGGGTATCCGGAAAAAATATCCTGACTGGAAATATCTTATCGACGGTGATGGCGGCGACGAAAACTTGAAGGATTATCCCATCGAGGAAAACCCAGAGTTGACCATTCGCAGCGTGGTCAACAACCAGATGCTCTATCAGGAAGGCTGGGGCGTCGGGACCATCAAACATTCGCTCACTTATTCCGGTGGCCTCAGCCGATCGTACGCCCGCACCTATGCGCCAAGCCATCATTTTGGATTCATGGGGTTTAGCCCGTTCACGCGCCCTGATGTTGTCGAAGTGGCCGAGGGCATACCGTTCGTTGAGTTGACCGGCTACGATGTCGATAAACTTTACGCCTTGAAAGGCAACATAGTTGCTCGCGGCGTTAAGTCTGCGCTTGGCTTAGACATACCGGTTTTTGAAAAACGGCGCTTTCAGCACGGCGCAATGTCGGTCGATTCTCTTCGAGAAAACATCCCTGCCGGCGAGGGGCAACTTCGCCAAAAATTCCTCGAGCTATATTCCTAATCCCATCGCAGACACTAGCTTGGATTATCCGGAATCCTCTGCTGCCCGGAGCCGTTGGATCACCGGGCAGCGGGGCCCGAAGAACCCGCTCAATCCCAGCCGACCCTACGCTTGGCTGCTCGAGAAGGAACGCACTCCCGCCGGTCAAATTGTCGAAGGGTTGGCGATATTTCTCACCAACAAGGAATGTCCGTGGCGCTGCCTCATGTGCGATCTCTGGCAGAACACCCTAGATGAAACGGTGCGCGCCGAGACAATCGCTGAACAAATCGACTTTGCTCTTGATCACGCGGAACGCAAAGGCGGCGGCTTGGCCAGACTGAGCCAAGTCAAGCTATACAACGCCGGCAGTTTCTTTGATGAGCAAGCCATCCCTGAAACTGCATATGCTACGATCGCGGATCGTTTGGCCGAGTTTGATCGCATTATCGTCGAGTGCCATCCAGCTCTGATTGGGGATCGTTGCCTTCAGTTTCGCAACCGCCTGAGCGGCCAACTCGAGATCGCACTTGGCCTCGAGACCGTCCACTCGGCAGCGTTGGAGAAACTCAACAAGAGAGTGACTCTCGAGCAGTTCCGAGCCGCTGCTGTCTTTCTCACACGTCATGAAATAGCCCTGCGGGCTTTTGTTTTACTCCAGCCTCCATTCATCCCGACTGACGAATCTGTCATGTGGGCTAAGCGTTCTATCGATTTTTCGCTGGACTGCGGTGCGACTGTCACCGTGCTGATTCCGACTCGAACCGGCAATGGTGCGATGGATCGTCTCGCTGTCGCTGGACAATTCACGGAGCCTTCGCTTGACCAACTGGAGGAAGTGATGGACTACGGCGTGAGCCTAGCTCGCGGTCGCATCTTCTCCGACCTCTGGGATCTCGAGCGCTTTTCGCGCTGCAAAGCCTGTTTCCCTGAACGCCGCATCCGCCTCGCCTGGCAAAATGATTCCCAGCAAGTCCCCGTCCGGACCATTTGTCCATGCTGCCGTTGACCCTTATCGGCAGGCAGCTTAGCGTGGGGCCGGAAATGGAATCGGATCACTCTGTCAATCAGCGACTAGACAAATATCTGCAGCAGACGCCGTCGATTGATGATGGTGTTTACATCGCCAAGTCGGCTGTGGTGTTTGGCGCGGTGACGCTTGGGGGACAATCGAGCGTTTGGTACAATGCTGTGCTGCGTGGTGACATACACGAGATCGTTGTCGGCGTCGGATCGAATATTCAGGACAACGCTGTGCTGCATATTGCTGACAACTTCGGCTGTTACATTGGCAACTATGTGACGGTTGGCCACTCGGCGGTCGTGCATGCATGCCGGGTAGGCGACGAGACGTTGGTTGGCATGGGCGCCACCATTCTCGACGGTGCCATTGTTGGGAGCCAATGCATCGTCGGCGCAAATGCGTTGGTGAAACAGGGACAGGAAATTCCAGATGGCTCAATGGCTGTAGGCAGCCCGGCTCGGGTGATCCGCAAGCTCGCCGACGAGGAACGAGCCGGATTGAAAGGGTGGGCCATGAAGTACGTTGCCAACGCTGCTTATTGCATTAAACATCGCATCAATATAGGTGGACCGCTTTCTACTGCGTAGCCCCCGCCTCTCTCATTAAATCCTTCTCGCTTTGAGATGGTGTTCCTCGGTGATGGCGAACCGGGGATGCGTGCGACTAGGGAGGCTGGCGCTTCTGTATAGCAATGCACCGCGGAATGTTCTTTGACATCGCTTGACCAACAATGGATCTGATTTGCCTGAAGAATAATTTACTTTCAGATATCTGTTGCCTCGCGCAGAATGTCGGCCGCTCGGCAACCGAGTTTGGGGCCCATAGCTCAGCGGTTAGAGCAGACGACTCATAATCGTTTGGTCGGGGGTTCAAATCCCTCTGGGCCCACCATCTTTTTGCCTGAAAGCTGCCTTTTCATTGAAAACGTTGCCGCCCGATGATTGCGTTGGCACACTCCGCCGCACATGAGGGAATACTTCCTGACGTGGACAGAGTCGCTTGAGCAATTCGTTCTTGATGTGATTTATGGGCAGCGGAGCGGGAAACGTGCTGCCTTGTTGCGCATCACGCTTTACTCTTTGTCGAAAGTTTTCACTGTCGCCGTCAAGACAAGACTGTTTCTCTACAATGCTCGCATACTGCGCGACTCCACCCTCGGTGTGCAGGTGATAGCCGTTGGCAACCTTACCGCAGGCGGCACCGGCAAAACCCCTGTTGTGGAGAAGTTTGCTCGTGAACTTCAGGATGCTGGCCGTAACGTGGCCATCCTCAGCCGGGGTTATCGCTCCAAGCCACCTCCCCTGCATGAACGTTTGGTTAACAAACTGCTGTTTCGTGAAGACATAACTCCTCCTAAGGTTGTGTCCGACGGCAAATCCCTGCTCCTTGACTCCGAGACCGCTGGGGACGAGCCGTACATGTTAGCTTCCAACCTGAAGGATGTGGTGGTTTTGGTAGACAAGGATCGGGTCAAGGCTGGGCGATATGCCATTGACAAATTCGGATGCGACACCCTGCTGCTTGATGACGGTTTCTAATACTGGAAACTCAAGGGGCGCCGAAGGGATGTTGTGCTAATCGATCGCCAGCAGCCTTTTGGTAATAATGGCAAACTGCTGCCTCGAGGTACGCTTCGAGAGCCCCCATCTCATCTTTCCCGTGCTCACATCGTGTTCATCACTAAAAGCGATGGAGACACTGAGGAGTTGCGGGGTAAAATTAGCAAATACAACCCCAAGGCCAGTGTTATCGAGTGCGTACACAGCCCTCTTTATTTCGAGGATGTCTTCACCGGCGAGCAGGCTGGCCTGGATCTTTTGAAGGGCAGGAAAATTGCTGCCCTCAGCGGCATAGCCTTACCGGTCAGTTTTGAGGAAAGCTTGATATCCTTGGGTGGGGATCTCGTTTATTCCAAGCGATTTGTCGATCATCATCGTTTTTCCCAGCAAGAGATTCTCAACGTCATCAATCGAGGCAAAACGCGCTTGGCCAATTGTATAGTCACTACGCAGAAGGATGCCGTCCGTTTTCCGAAAATCGACCGGCGTGACCTTCCTATTTACTTCATGCGCGTGGAAATCAAGATACTCAAGGGTGCCAAGGATTTTCAGGATTGTGTCCGTCAAATCTGTTTTCATTAAGTCGTGAACGCCCTTCTCTATCTCTTCGCAAGTTCTTTAGTGAAAATTATCCAGATGCTTCCCCTTAAATTAGTTGGCCTTATTGGATGGGTGGGGGGGTGGTTTTTTTACTTTGTGGATGCCAGGCACAGGCGTGTTGCTGTGAATAACCTGTCGGTAGGCTTGGGGAATTCGCGTTCAAAAAAAGAAATAACCACCCTTGCTAGAGAAAACTTTGCCCGCATCGGAGAATGCTATCTGAGTGCTCTTAAAACTGCCGTTGTGCCTGCTGGCCTGATCTGTCGGTCTATTACCATAAAGGGGGATGAAAACTTGGATTTGACAAAGCTCAAGGATGGCTCCTTGCCCAGTTTTATGTTTGCCATCGGCCATTTCGGCAATTTTGAGGTTTATGCCAAGCTGGCTTTCCTTATTCCCGGTTACAAACTGGCCACCACCTATCGAGGCATTCCCCAGCCTTGGTTGGATAATCTCGTTAAGAATATCCGGAACAAAACCGGCACTCATTACTTTGAGAGGCGCACAGAGGGCAAAAAATTAAGGGATTTCATGAATCAACCCGGCACTATCACCGGTCTTTTGGCTGATCAATGCGCCGGCAACAGGGGACTGAAGCTTCCTTTTTTAGGTCGGCTTTGTTCAACCACTTCTTCACCTGCTTTATTCTCTCTCAGGTACAATCTGAGGCTTCACTGCTGTCTGTGTCGCCGGATCGGCTTTGGTCGATGGGAAATTGAGGTGGGCCCTGAAGTCTCAACTCGTTCCAATGGGTCTGCGCGCCCTGTTGAAGAGATCATGAATGAGGTTAACTCCAACCTCGAACGATTCGTTGTTTCCGATCCTGTTAATTGGTTTTGGGTTCACAACCGTTGGAAAAGGCCGAATCCTGGAGGTAAATCTCGGCTGGTTGATGGTTAGTTTGTTGAAGGGCTCATGTCGTTCTCATCGGCATGATCACATAGAGGAACGGTTTATTTACTTTTATAACGCCGGGGCTCAGCTGATCTGTAAATTCGAAATACACCTCTTCTTCTTCTAGTGCTTTCAGTGGATCTATGAAAAATTGTGGATTAAAGGCTATTGAAGTTTCTTCTCCTGCGTAGTTTATCGCCATTGTTTCTGTGCTCTCTCCGACTTCTGGAGAAATTGAAGTTATAGTGAGATTGTTCTCTTTAAATGAAAACTTTACTGAATTAGATTTGTCACTCGTCATAATTTCTGCCCTTCGCAATGCATGCAATAATTCTTCCTTATCCATGGTTACTCTTTGCTTGGACTCGGCTGGTATGACTTGTTTGTAGTTGGGATAGGCTCCTTCTACCTGTTTGGACACGATTGTCGTTTCTCTTTCTTCTTCTCCTTTTAAACTAAATGAGATCTGATTCTCATTTATCTTTATTTCCACTTCTCCCTCATCTCCCAGCAATCGACCCAGTTCCTGTATTGCCTTTGTTGGAACAATTACTTCTTGTGAGCTGTTTCCCAGCGTTTCTGCCTCTTCTTCGGCCATTGCCAGTCTTCTTCCATCCGTGGCCACCGTTGTTATTTTATTCTCTCCTAATTTCATCAATAGCCCGTTCAGCACATATCTGTTCTCATCCACTGATACTGCATAGCCTGTCCTTCGCAACATTTCCTTCATCTTTGTTTGTTGCATTTTTATTGTTTTTGTGTCGCTAAATTCTGGTAGTGGTGGAAACTCTTCTGAGGGTAGCCCGTTAATTCTCGTGGAAAATGATCCTGATTGAATTGTGCTCTGGCTTCCCCCTATTTCTACTTCCACATGGCTTCCTCCTACCTCTCGTGCGATACTTAACAGTTTCTTGACTGGTAGTGTAAATGACCCTTCCTTTTCCACCTTTGCCTCTACCTCTTTTGTGATCGTCACATCAAGATCTGTCGCAGTCAACTTCAGCTTATTTCCTACGGCATTCAAAAGCACGTTTGATAGTATCGGAAGAGTGGTTCTTGTTGAAACCACGTTTTGTACGGATTGAAGTCCCTTTATAAATTCCTCTTGCCCAATCGTCAGTTTCATCTGGCGGATATAATAAGAATCTCTTCTATGAAAAGGAATCCTATTATTAAGGGACGTGAATAAGTGAATAAAAGGAGATAAATTCAGGAAACAATAGGAAATTCAAAGAAAATGAAGAGGAGAAAGCAAGGATATTTGATAATATAAAAAGATAGAAAGCAAAAGTTAAGAAAAATTCAATCTCGCCCACGAGATTTCCTCAAGTTGTTCAACAGTCCAAGAACCTACGAAGGGCAAGTGGAAAACAATTCAAAACGAGGTCGATATCAGCCTGCAAAGTTTCTCTACCAAGAGAAAAACGAATTAGGGAATTAGCCTCATCAAGAGGTTTACCCATAGCAGAAAGGACGTGAGAAGGTAGAAGAGAACCGGAAGAACAAGCAGAACCACCAGAAGCACAAATACCCTCCAAATCAAGAGCCGCGAGAAAAGTTAAATTATCAACACCAGGAATAGTAAAACAGCAGGAGTTAGCCAAACAAGAGGAAAAAGAAGAGACAAGGGAAACCCCGGGTAAATCGCCCAAGGAAGAGAGTTGTTTAGAGAAAGGCAAGAGAGAGGAAGGAGAAAAAACAGGAGAGAGAAGAAACCTCTCGATGGCATCAACCAGTCCTGCTATAGCAGCCAAGTTCTCGGTACCAGCCCGGCGCCCGTTTTCATGGCTGCCACCAAAAAGAATAGGATCAGGTAAAAGAGGAGACTTAATGAATAAAGCGCCACTTCCTTTAGGACCGTAAAATTTATGGCCACAGATGGAAACGAGATCAGCATTGAACTGATGGATATCAACAAAAGGCTCCTTGCCAAACCACTGAACTGCATCGGTATGAAAAACAACCCCAGCATTGCGACAGATATCTCCTAACTCGGCGACGGGCTGGATGGCCCCGGTCTCATTATTCACTGCCATCACAGAAGCTAGGATAGTTTCATCCCTAATAAAACTTACCAAATCTTGTGGATTGACCCGCCCGTCAACATCAACAGGAAGTATAGAGAGCTCAAACCCTTAATTATTCACAAGATATTCAAAGGCGTGTAACACAGCGTGATGTTCAATCGCAGAAGTAATCAAGTGCTTCCCTTTGCTCTTCAAAAAACGAGCTGTTCCGCAGATTGCTAAACTTATACTTTCAGTAGCACCACTAGTAAAAACAACTTCGCTAGCCTTGCATCCCCAGACAAAAGCAACCCTTTCGCGACATTCGTCCAATTTGGCACGAACTTTACGCCCAGCATGATGAACACTTGATGGATTTCCAAAATAATCAGCAAAATAAGGCAACATCGCTTCCTTAACTCCAGCATCCAAAGGAGTTGTGGCGTTGTAATCGAGATAAACAGTCCTCATGCGCCGTTCCCTACCCAAAAAAGCATAAACCCACAACAGCAAAGAGAATAACGATAATATAAGAAGTGAATAAATAGAGAGAAAAAAGAGAATAAAAAAGGAGAAGCAAACAAACCAGAATACAACCAAAGTTATTCACAACTATGTATTCCGCAAAGGGATAGGCAGCATGCACAGCCACAAGCAGAAACAAAAGCGACGACACAAGAAGTCAGGCAACAGTATTGGCTTGGGCCTCACGGGGAACGTCAGCAAGAATTTTATTGAGCACGAAATCAGTGGTGATCCCCTCCGCCTCTGCCTCAAAGTTAAGGATCAAACGATGGCGTAAGGCAAGCAAAGCAACTGACTCAACGTCATCAAAGCTCACGTTAAAGCGGCCGGCAGTTAATGCTCGCACCTTGGCCCCGAGTAAAATTGATTGCACACCCCTAGGACTACTGCCAAACCTAAGGAACTTATTTGAGATATCCAATGCCGTTTCTTTATTGGGGTGGGTTGCCAGAATGAGTCGCACGGCGTAGTCTTTCACATGAGAAGCAACCGGCACCTGTTGGACCAGTTGCTGCAACCCGATTAGAGAAGAACCGTCAACCACCTTTTTAACTTCCGCTTTTCTTCCTTCTGTTGTGCGAGTCACCACCTCGGAAAGCTCTTCAGCTGAAGGGTAATCGACGAGTAGTTTGAAAAAGAACCGGTCGAGTTGCGCTTCAGGTAATGGGTAAGTGCCTTCTTGGTCTATCGGGTTTTGTGTAGCCAAGACAAAAAAAGGAAGATCAAGTTTTCGAATCTCGCCGCCTACAGTAACACTGCGTTCCTGCATTGCTTCTAGCATGGCAGATTGGGTCTTTGGGGTGGCTCGGTTGATTTCGTCCGCTAAAACCAAGTGGGCAAAAATAGGCCCGTGCAGAAACTCAAAGGCCCTTTTCCCGTTGTCTGTTTCATGCACCATGTTGGTGCCTAATACATCCGCCGGCATGAGGTCCGGTGTAAATTGAATGCGGCTGAACGACAGATCCAACACTTGCCCTAACGTTCTCACCAGCAGTGTCTTTCCCAATCCCGGCACTCCCTCGAGCAGTACATGGCCGTTGGCGAAAAGTGCTGTAAGGGTGCCATCAACGATCGCTTCTTGGCCTACGATAACCTTGCCGATTTCTGATCGAAGAGAGTTGTATGCCTCCTTGAATTTATCAATCTGTCCCTCTGGATTCATGTCATCCTCCATAGGCAAAGCGCTTGGCCAAAATCTCCTTTAAAGGTCGTCGAAATAATTCCGCACCGAGTCGCGGTAGGGGCGAGGCACCTTGTCTTGATTTAATGCATTGTGTGCGTCCGATTGCGCAGCGCTCACAGTTTCTTGAAATTGTATGCGGCTGTAGCCCTTGATGCTTACGCCACGAAGCGTGATGCTCGGCATCGGGCCATTAGGATTAATCTTTCCCTTAACGCGAGTGGACACCATGTCGTCGGGCACTTTGCCGTCCCCGCGGTCGGTGTTGCCGCGGGCATCCATGTCAGGGCGCGCGAAGCCGGAGTTATCCCATCCCTGCGCCAAGTCCTCTGGCAATAGTTGGTAGTTATCGTTTCCCCAAGTGCCGACACCGACACCGGCCTTACTGTTTGGGCCAACCCTGGGCTTTTGGGTGGAACCAAACGATTGACAGTTACCTACTGCTAACTGAGCACGCTCCAGATTTTGAAGGGCGGCCATCATGTTTTGCATGTCGCCCAGTTGCTGAAGCGTATTTCCCAACTCTTCCTTCGCTTTAGCAAGCGAGCGCGAGGCCCCCGCCTTGTCACCCGCCTTGGCTTTTCCTTTTGCGTCGGAAAGATGACTGGAGCACTCGCCAAACCCCTCTGCAGGAGTAAGTGCTTGTTGCAGTTCTTTTATCATTTTATCAAGTTGATCTGGGGTCAACTGTGCTGAGACCAAACGATCCATCATTTTTTGAAGTGACTCAATGGCAGCTGGGATTTGCCCTTTTTCAAGCTGTTCACCGAGCGATTTTCCAATCTCAGCCATCTGCATTTGGAGGTTTTGCATGGTTTTGACCAAATCGGCAATTTCTTGCAAATCTTGCTTGGCAATGTTCATATTCTTTAGGAATTGATCAATATTACTGGATTCCAGCCCTTTTACCGCCTCGTTGAGATTCGGCATTTCAAGCCCCAACTGCTCCGCCATATTGGCTAGGTCAACCATCGATTGCGCCAACTGCCGATGTCCTTGCTCCTTCTCCGGGGCGTCGGCTTCCGACAACGCATCAGCGGTGTCCATGATGGCATTGATTTTTGACTTAAGCGCATTGAGTTCATCCAGCTTGGCTTCTTTCGCGTCGCCGAGGTTCTCCATTAGTTCGTCCAGTTGCCGATGCATCTTCGCCTTCGATTGTTGCCCCGCTCCGGACGGCGTTGCCGCTACCTGATGCATTTTATTGAGGGTGCGTTCTTGGCCAAGCTTGGTGGCTTGAGCTCGCAACTGTTCCGCAACGTCCGATAGCTTTGCCAAGGCTTTGTCACGCACGAGTTTGCCTTGGGTGAACTCGAGGCCAAGTTCCTGAACCGCCTTGAGCGACTCTTCTGTTGGCTTGAAATTCGGCGGGGTGGTCTCCACTTGCAGTTTTGTTAGCGCAGCGAGGTTTTGGCCAACGTCCTCAATGATTGAAGAATCACGTTTTTGCTTGAGATACGTCTGGGTGCGATGTTCAGGTACAAAACCAAGTCCGACACAGGCAGCTAGCACAGGCACTGTCCAGTGGCAAACCTTGGGCAAACGCAACGGCAAAAGTTTCCCCGGGTCGATTTCTCCCGCGGCCAGGGCAGCGTCGCGAACCACTAAAGCAGACCAAGAAGACTTTTTCGCTGAAAATTCAGACATCTCCACTGCCGTACTGAGGCGTTCCTTCAGGCCTGTTTCGCGGTCAAGCCAACGGGCAGTGTCAACGGCAACAAAGCGCTTGCTCAAGCCGACAGACAAACCAGCCAACGGCAACACCAGACCAAGGATACCAGACCAAAGCAAGATTGCTTGCGGAATGGGTGCGAGCTTGTAAACCAGCAAGCAGCCAAGCCACAAACAGACACCGATCAAAAGTCCAAGCCACATATTCCACCAACCGTGTTGCAATTTGAGGCGGCTCGCAGTGGCATTAATTTTTGCATCTATGATCAGTTTTTCGCTCATGCAAAGCGATCAAGCTGCACTTATCCCACAGCTTTTACCAGAGAGAATTGGGGGGGTTGATAAAAAACAAGTAGCCTGACTCTTGAGAAAAACCAACTTTTCGCTGAATTAACCTTGAGCAGGCAATTTCAGATGGCGCTTAGCCAAGACCTTCTTCGTCTGATCCTTACGGAACTGATCGTAGATCTTTCGGTGCTTGGCCGACTTAACGCCAAGGATCGACACGGCAAACAGAGCGGCATTGATGGCCCCGGGCTTGCCGATGGCTAACGTGCCCACCGGGACGCCGGCAGGCATCTGCACGATCGACAATAGTGAGTCCATCCCCTTAAGAGACGCGGATTCCATTGGCACACCCAGCACAGGGAGAGTCACCTTGGCGGCGATCACGCCCGGCAAATGCGCGGCTCCGCCGGCCCCGGCGATGATCACCTCAACGCCCCTTTTCTCGGTTGTAGCGAGGTACTTCATTAGCGCATCAGTGGCACGGTGAGCCGAGATCGCCTGGGCTTCCCATGGAATGCCGAGGTCGTCGAGTTTCTGGGCGGCATGGGACATTACACCCCAATCCGACTGGCTTCCCATCAGGATACTGATCAAAGGTTTCTTTGTTTTTGCTGGCATAAAAATCAATCGATTTGTTTCAACGGCCGGCGAGTAAACTTGGCCAAACGCGAAAAATCAAACCCGGTTTTGAAAAGCGCACGCGCAAGCACGCTTTCTTTGTTGCTCAGTGGTCGCGCTTGAGCAGATAATCGGCGAGTGCTTCCAACGCGACCGCTCGGCCCTTGAACGGCTTAAGCGCGGCATAGGCTTTGGCTGTGAGGTTCGCGGCAATCTTGCGCGACTTGGTCAATCCAACCACGGACGGATAAGTTGCCTTTTGCACGGCAGCATCCTTGCCGGCGGTCTTGCCCAACTGCTCCGACGACTGGGTTACGTCGAGGATGTCGTCGATCACCTGAAATGCAAGGCCGACGTGATAGCCAAAATCGGTCAGCGCCTGAAACTGGCGCGGTGTGGCGTTGGCGGACATACCACCGAGACGCACCGAGCATGTCAGCAGCGCAGAAGTTTTGCGCTCGTGAATATAGCGAAGTTGTGCACGAGTCACTGGTTTGCCTTCGCCCTCAAGATCAGCGACCTGGCCGGCGATAAGTTCTGAGTGCCCGGCTGTCTTTGCAAGTTCGCTCACGAAATCATTCTGCTTGTAACGCTTGGTTGGCTTGGCTTGGTTGGCTAGCTCGAAGGCCAAGGTTAGCAATGCGTCGCCGGCAAGCACTGCGATCCCCTCGCCGTAGACAACATGGTTTGTCGGCTTGCCTCGGCGCATATCGTCATCGTCCATCCCAGGTAGATCGTCGTGGATCAGCGAGTAGGTGTGGATGCACTCGGCGGCTGAGCCAAGAATCAGTGAGTCGCTGGCCCGGCCCCCGCACGCCTCCGCGGCGGCCATACAAAGAATAGGCCGGAGCCTTTTGCCGCCAGCAAACATCGAGTAGCGCATCGATTCGTGCAGCGTTTTCGGCTTCGCTGAAGCCTTGGGTAGCTGTTGGTTCAGCGTGGCATTGACCAGCTTCACGCCTCGGTCGATGTAGCGCTTAATTGAAAATAAACTAAGCTTTGCCTTTCTGTTGGGGGAAATCGGCACCCGAAGATTTTAAGCAAGCCTCCCTAGTCTCACAAGACAGGAATAGTGCAAAGACACCCAAAAAGCCGACACAAAACCCTTGAATTGAATGGAACGGAAAGGGTTTAATCCCTTCACTTAAAGCGGACGCAAAATGAAAACAAAAATCACCCTCGTTGTCGGGCTGGCTCTTGGTTTATTAAGCGCAGAAAAAATTCGCGGTGAGAAATCCTCCTATTCGAGTATTTATTCGCCCTCTCTAAAAGCCAAAACCCAAAACCCCGACCTGTTCGGCAAGATCCGTACAGACTACTTCACAAAATACGGAGTAAAAGTGGGGGCTTCCGAGGCATGCAAACCGGACCTATTCGGCAAGACCAAGACCACGTTTAAAGGTAAATACGGCAAAATCTTGGGTACGACCACCAGACAGAAGCCGGATCTCTTCGGGAATGTAAAAACCACTTTTCATGATAAATATGGTCGAAAAGTTGGTGTTGCCAAGACCGGCAAACAGGATTTGTTCGGAAAAAAGAAAACCACTTACACAGGTCACAATCCGTTCAGCTTTTTTAAAGATTCAGAAAAGAAAAAGTAAGGGGACAAGCGATATCAATCAAAGCGACTACTGCAGTCAGTAAATGAACCCTTACCTCATTATAAACTCGTTGTCTCGTTGCAGCTCTGTTGAAGAGGCGATGAATTTAGTCAAAATGTTCACCCATTAGCAGCCAAATATTATGAAGAAAGCAACCATCCTCCTCCTCTTTACCATCCAGTGGACTTCGATCAACGCTTTGGACTGGCCCACCTATCGGCATGATGCCCAAAGGACGGGAATTACCAGCGAGCAGTTGGTCCTTCCATTGTCGAGAAGCTGGGCATTTGTTTCCACACACCAACCCGAGCGGGCATGGCCAGCACCATTCAGGGAAAACCCATTCTCAGGAGTCAAGGTGGAGCCGCTACTTACCTTCGACCACGCCTTTCAGCCGATCGCAGGCGGGAATTCCGTCTTTTTCGGTTCATCGAGCGATCATCAGGTTTATAGCCTAGATCTGGCATCAGGTCGCATCAAATGGACCTTTTATACCGAGGGGCCGGTTCGTACCTGTCCGACATTTCATCAAGGAAGACTTTATTTCGGATCGGACGACGGAATTATATATTGCCTCGATGCTCAAACGGGGGAGGAGCATTGGCGTCATCTTGCTGGACCCAGCAATGATAAAATTCCCGGGAACGAACAAATAATATCCCGTTGGCCGATACGTTCCGGTGTGCTGGTCGAGAAAGGCCTTGTTTATTCGGCAGCAGGCCTATTCCCGGCGAGGGAAGGCTCATATTTATTTGCACTGGATGCTTATGAGGGAAAAAATATCTGGAAGAAAAAAATCAACCAAACAGCTCAAGGCTATCTATTGGCCACTCCAAGCAAAATTTTTGTGCCTTCCGGTAAGCTGACTCCGCTGACATACAATCGGGCAAATGGAGATTACATCAATCGAATCTCAGGGCCGCGTGGCAACTTCGCGTTGATTGTTGATGATGTCATGGTTTCAGGCCCGGGCATATCAGGCGGAGATCTAGTGGCGTTCGACCAAGCAAACAAGCAATACCGAGTAGCGAACTTCAAGGCCAACAAGGCGGTTATCAGCGCTAATTCGGTTTTCCTTGCCTCGGGTACTGAAATCATTAGGCGAGATAGAAAACCACTAATGTTGCGGAGTCTGGAAAAACGAAAAAGAGACATGGAGGAGATGATTAAGGCGGAGCATGACAGGAAAAAGTCGGAAGAACTAAAATCGAAGATTGAGGCAGCAAACAAAAATTTTGAGGGTGTACTAGATTTGAATAATCAAATCCAATGGCAGGCCGAAAAATTTGATCGTGCTAATGTCGTTATAGACCGAGAACTGTACGGTAAGGACATAGGCATCATTTCCGATCCAGGAGAGCAAAAAAACTTTGCCGAGTACGATCTAACAGTTGAAACAACCGGTTTATTTCAGTTGGAACTGAGATATGCCGCGCGACTGGCGCGCCCCGGACGAATTCTTATCGATGGAAAAGTAGCAAGAGAAGGGGCCATTGTACACACCACCGGTGGATGGGAGCCTGAGCATCAGAGGTGGCATACCGAGGGGTTGATCAAAGCAGTCACAAAACAATTTACTCTCCGAATTGAGTCGGAACCGATGATGTCCCATATTGACCAGATACGCTTGACCCCCCTTATAGGGGATATATCTGCGCTAGAGAGAATCAATGCAGTCATTGAAGATTTGAACAAGCAACTTGTCGAGACTCAAAAAAATACCAAAGCCCTCGAAACAGTCATCACTTTAAATGGGCGTAAATCAATAGAGGAGCAAATCAAACTTACAGAGGAATCTATCGCCATACTTAAGTCAGAAGCATCGCTCATCAAGGAATGGAAGCAGCCGATTAAAAATGCTAAATCAATTATTCTGGCCGGAAACACCTTGTTCGTAGGGCGGGAAAACGAAGTGCTCGCCATTCATGCCAACACAGGAAGCATTGATTGGAATATGAGCGTGGACGGCGTTGTCCATGGTATTGTCGCAGCAAATGGCGCTCTTCTGGCAACCACTGACAAAGGCAAAATTTATTGCTTTGGAGAACAAGGAACCCTGCAACAAGTTGCAGACAACGCAGCCTTGCCGAAGCGGCGTACAGACAAAGATCAAACCAGTTATTTGGATCAGGAATTTAGCAGGCAAATGTTCGGGCAACTCGACCAACAAACAGGCTATGCGTTGGTTCACGGAGTTGGAGATGCCCGGTTGGCATCCCAAATTCTTGGAGACACGAATTTTAATCTGGTTTGCATCGAGGAAGATTCCCTGATTGCTGCGAAAATCCGAGACCGTTTTAATGAAAAGGCACAGTACGGAAAACGAATCGTGGTCCACAAAAAACTGCGAAACCAGCTGCCCTATCCCGATTTCATGTTCAACTTTATTTGCGTGGACATTGGCGCCGTAAAAGAGAAAAAGCCTCTCCTCAGTGAGTACTATCGGTTGCTAAGACCGTATGGCACCTTGGCCATTGGAGGGATCATGGGGCCGGGTGATTCATTGGCGCTCCTTCGCAAGCCTTTAGCCGATCTGGTTGCCAACAGTCAGGATATCGACCAGAAGCATCACTCCCTAAAGGATCAGCAATGGTATGTAATCAAGCGTGGTAAGCTGCCTGGCAGCGGTGAGTGGTCCCATCAATATGCAGACCCAGGCAATACCGCCTGCAGTGAGGATATACGGATTAGCGGAAATCTAAGGTTGCAATGGTACGGCAAGCCCGGACCTTATCGAATGTTTGACAGGCATTCATACACAACAGCTCCCGTATATGGCGGTGGTCGCTTGTTTACGCTGGGGGAAAAAATTCTATATGCCAATGATGCCTATAACGGTCGTTTACTTTGGGAGAAGGAACTCCCTTCCTTGGAACCGAGGGTAAATCTGCCCCGGGATTGTGGCTATATGGTGACCGATCGGGATCATGTGTATCTTGCCATTGAGAATAATTGCATAAAAGTCAATGCAAGGTCGGGGAAAACCGAAACAGAATTTAACTGCCCAAAAATTGACGATGACCATGACTACAATTGGGGGTATGTTGCCACAACTGACGGAGTCCTATTCGGCTCATGTGTCCGTTCCGGAAACTTTTATACTGAAGGACGAGGGCCGTGGTATGATGACTCCGGCTTTAATAATGCCGAGGATAGCCACAAGGTATTGAGCGATTGTCTTTTTGCCGTTGATTTTGCCGGGAGCAGTCAGGCATGGAAATATAAAGGGGTGATCGTCAATTCGACCATCGCAATAGGGGGCGATTTAGTTTACTTCGTTGAAAACAGAAAGCCAAAGGTCCTAGAGGATAATTCACGTAGATTAAGCGGAGGCAAGGAGTGGATGGAGTTATATCTTGTTGCCTTGGATGTGAAGACAGGGAGGGCGGTCTGGGAGAAAGAAATGGAATTCGAACAAAGGACTCCAGTGTTCTTTTCGACCTACAAAGAGGGTACCTTGATCGTACTGCGTTCTTCCGCGAAGTCATTTGACCTTAGGGCGATTGATGCTAAAACGGGTAAATCACTCTGGAATCGTGATCATGGCTGGGAAAACAACCATCACGGGGCGCATCGGCGACATCCTGTGATTATAGGAGATGTAGTCTATCAACAACCCCGTGCGTATGACTTGAAAACAGGCGAGGAGAAATGGTCCACCAGCAAAGTAGGAGTGGGGGGGAATTGTGGGACCCTATCAGCGTCTTCTAGCATGCTGTTTTCGCGTTTAAGCAACTACCCGGGTTTTATTGATTTGGGGCAGGGAATGAATAAGGAAAATTTGGTGGAAATCACTCGGCCAGGGTGCTGGATCAACATTATCCCTGTTGGTGGGATGGTTCTCGTCCCCGAAGCTGGATCAGGGTGCAGCTGCGAATATACAATTCACGCATCCATGGGCTTCCTCCCAAGAAAAGATTGACTTTATACTAAAGGATCATGCCCTAGGGGAACAAAGTCAGGATGTCATAGAAAAAGTAAAAAAACATATAAAAATAGCAGCCGTGATTTTTATAACAAACATGATCACCAACCATAGCTTCGTGAGCATTACCTAAATTTATGAATGATCCAAAGCAGGGATTTGTTAACTACGAAAAAGTAGATTCCGAATATTTTTCCAAGCGAGGGTTAAAGCGCTACGCCGGTGTATGGTCGCTCTGGGCATTGGGAGTTGGTGCGGTGATATCGGGCGATTTTGCTGGTTGGAACCTGGGAATACAATATTCCGGTTTTGGGGGATATCTGGTCGCCATGTTCATAGTCACCCTGATGTATCTCGGCTTGTGTTATTCGATCGCAGAAATGTCCCCTGCACTGCCCCACACCGGAGGGGCCTACTCTTTTAGTAGGACGGCCATGGGCGTATGGGGCGGGTTTCTAACCGGCCTGGCTGAAAACATGGAGTACGTGGTTACTACCGCCGTCGTAGTTTACTTCATGGGAGAATTTCTGGCTGACATCTTCGAAACACCCGATTCGTTTCGGCCTGTTTGGTGGGCGGTCATGTATATAATTTTTATAGGGATCAACATATGGGGAGTTGAGGCAACCTTTCGATTCACAGTAGTGATAACTTTTTTGGCCCTTGCCATCCTGATAATCTTCTACGTCGGAGTCCTATTCACAGGCAAATTTAACTTTGACTTGACTATGAATATCGAACCGGCCCCTGGTAACTCAAAGTGGCTTCCGTTTGGATTTAAGGGGGTCGCACTTGCCCTGCCCTATGCCATATGGCTTTACTTGGCGATTGAGCAACTCCCGCTCGCGGCGGAGGAGGCAACCGATGTTAAAAAAGACATGCCCAAAGGGATCATTCTGGGATTGGTAACCTTGATTATCACAGGCCTAGGGGTGGTTTTCCTTAACGTCGGAATCGGTGAGGGAGCGAAATTCTTTGGGAGTGAAACAGAAGATCCATTACTGGAGGGATACAAGGTTGTATTTGGAGAAGGCCCAGCAACCAAGTTCCTAGGTCTACTCGCTGTGGCCGGATTGATTGCAAGTTTTCACACGATCATCTTTGCCTATGGTAGAAACATCTATTCCCTTTCTCGGGCCGGTTATTTCCCCAAATGGCTTTCTGTCACCGGCGAAAAACGAAAAACACCACACGTGGCGCTTATATCCGGAGGCGTAGTCGGATTTTTAATTTTGTTGACCATGTTTTTTACCGGGGGAGCAGATGCAGCGTTCGGCAAGACCATTCTTTCGATGGCGGTTTTTGGAGCGGTCATTGCATACGCCATGCAGTGTCTGGCTTTTATAATGCTCCGGGTAAAATTTCCAAACATTGAAAGACCCTATCGAAGTCCATTGGGAATACCGGGTGCAGCTATCGCGCTCATCATATCACTCGCGACATTATATTTTTTGTTTTTGATTAAAGAGAACCTCTATGGAGTTGTTGGCATGGCGGTCTGGTTTCTTGTTGGAGTGATATACTTTGCTGCATACGGAAGGCATCGCTTGGTGTTTTCGCCGGAGGAGCAATTTGCTTTAACCCAGATTAATGAGGCGCAGCGTGATTTGAAAGCTGAGGAATCCAAATAAAGGTCTAACCATTTCGAAAAGGCGTTAAAGGACTCAGCCCTATCGTGTTGGTTGCATTTGGCCAAGCTTCACTCGTTCGCCGCTCCCGGTGTGGCCACCCCCTTGCTGAAGTGGCCTTTGGCGTCTGGTAGACGGCGGTACGCCGAGTCAGGGCCAAGCTTCGCAGTCTTCACTTCGTCCAGAATCGAATTGCCGGCGTTGTCGCTGTCGATGAGCTGAATCGTCTCACCGTCCTTCGCCAACTTGAAATTGGCGTGGAGGCCCTCCTTGGCCTTGCTGTCTTCGTCGGCCCAAACAACCAGACGGCCATCGGCTGCGATTTTGGTGCCCTTCGGGAACTTCCATTTGCGCGGGTTCTTTTTGCTGTCGGTCAGGAATTTACCGGATAAGTCGACCTCACTGCCAGATGTGTTCGCGATTTCAATGTAGTCGTCGAAGTCGCCCTGTGGATCCTTGGCAACCGCTTGGTTTTCAGAAACAACCTCGTTGATCGTCAACACTGATTGTTTGGCCTTGGGAGCTTTGACCCGAAAGGATTGCGGCTTGGCCTCGGCATGGGTAGGATAAAAATCGGAGGTCATCACCTCCCCACCAGAACGGGCCTCAACATAGTAGCGAATCTTTTTGCCGGCGAGCTGTGCAGGGATATTTGCGGTGAACACACCGTTGCCCGCTTGGCCGTTCGGCTGCATGGGCACCTTGCTGTAAGGCTCGTTGTTGCCGTCTGAAAACCAGAGAACGACCGTTTTGGCTAAGGCTTCGCCTGTTGTTTCGACGATGATTTGCGTGGAATTGGTCGACTTGGCTTCGTCGAGTTCGGTCACGGAGACAATCTTGGGTGCTGGAAGATCTACCTCCGGATGGGATAGCAGATACTCGCGGCGACCCTCGGTGAACGGTTTTAGACCAAGCTTGGTTCGTCGCCCGTCGGAGCTTGTTTCCATCAATCCTTTTTCAAAAGCCTCGAAAGAACTGTGTTTGCGGACGTCCTTCTTAACTTCGTCCCTGATTAGGGCCGCGTATCTTTCAACGAGGGGGCCGATTTTGTCCCAGTTAATCCACTCCTCAGTGATCGTCTTGAGGTGGTGCCGATAACGTGCCTTAAATTGCGGTACTTGGAAAAGCTTATACATGAGCGGTCGGTCGGGGTTGTCGGCATTGTAAAATGGCTCAAGCTTTGGACCGCGCAGTCCGGATGGCATTCCGGGGCCACCGGGGATGTTCATCACCTCGTTCCCATCGTGTTGGAGCAAATGGAAGCGCCCATCCGGATCGAGGTATAG
>PVBE010576360.1_pt1 | contig 35658 bp, 29 predicted proteins | sample 1631181 | NCBI WGS metagenome assembly PVBE01 (sample SAMN08397723, study PRJNA350692) | Marine metagenome, whole genome shotgun sequencing project. | isolation source: water | place: Pacific Ocean | collected 2012-04
CGCCACGGGCATGGTCGGCTCCTGGCTGACCCGATGGCTGGTCGAGGCCGACGCCTACGTGGTCGCCCTGGTCCCCGACTGGGACCCGCAATCGGAGTTGATCCGCTCCGGCACGATCGACCGGGTCAGCATCGTCAACGGCCGGCTCGAGGACTACGACGCCGTCGAGCGGGCGATCAACGGGCACGAGGTCGACTCGGTGTTCCACCTCGGCGCCCAGACGATCGTCGGCACCGCCCACCGAGCACCGCGCCAGACATTCGAATCGAATATCCAGGGCACCTGGAACGTGCTGGAGGCGTGCAGGGTGCTGGACGGACTCGTCCAACGAATCATGGTGGCCTCAAGTGACAAGGCCTACGGAGCGCAAAGGACGCTTCCGTACACCGAGGGCACGCCGCTCACGGGACGGGCACCCTATGAGGTCTCGAAGTCGTGTACGGACCTGATCAGCACCTCCTACGCAGAGACGTATGACCTGCCAGTCCTGATCGCCCGGTGCGGAAACATCTACGGTGGTGGGGACCTGAATTGGAGCAGGATTGTGCCAGGTAGCTTTCGTTGCCTCATCCGCGATGAGCAGTTGGTCATCCGCAGTGACGGCACCTACCTTCGCGACTACCTATATGTAGATGATGTCGTCGACGCCTACCTACATCTTGCGGAGTTCGCTGACCGCCCTGACCTCCGTGGCCAGGGGTTCAACTTCTCCAACGAGGCACCCCTCTCGGTGATGGAGATATACCGGGCCTGCTGCACAGCTGCGGGTAAGCCGGACGTTGAACCCAGGATCTTGAATGAAGCGGTCGGTGAGATTCGCGACCAGTACCTCGATGCTTCGCGGGCACGCGACATCCTTGGCTGGCAAGCCTCAGTTGACCTCGTCTCCGGATTGGACCGCACATACTGCTGGTACGGCGACGCTCTCGCTGGGAACACTGCCAGCCAATGAATCCTAGGAACACCGACCCATTGGAAAGCGCCAGTAGAGGGACCCGGAGTCCCGGCAAATGCAGTCTAGTTTTCGTTACTACTGAGTTGCCAGCGGAGACTAGAGCCACCCGACCTTGCCATGCCCATCTATCCGCCCAAGCAAAGCCCACACTGAGATTCTTTGCACCATCGACTCAGCGAATCCGCCCCTGAGGCCGGCACATGGCTACCAATCTCAGCGTTTGATGCCATTCCGTGTTGGACATCTACTCAAGGGTGATGGACTCGTAGCGACATTTCCATCTCAACCCGAAAGCGTGCGAAAAGGAACACGCAGGACGACTGAGATCAAGATCGACAAGAGGAGCTGGCGACTATGAAATATGCATCTCTACTTATCAAGTGGCTTCGTCAGGACGGTTATACCCATTGTTTCTTTGTTGCAGGTGGCAATTGCATGCATCTGCTGGACGGCGTTCGACAGGAGATGACCTGCATTCCCTTCGTCCATGAAGTGGCTGCAGGAATAGCTGCGGAATACTTCAACGAGACATCAACTGAGCAACGGGCCTTCGTCCTGGTCACCGCAGGCCCAGGCTTGACCAATCTCATTACTGCAATTTCTGGTGCATGGCTGGAGAGTCGTGAACTGTTGGTTCTCGGTGGTCAGGTCAAGACCAACGACCTCGTAGCCAAGGGTCCACGGCAGGTGGGTATCCAAGGTATCCGAGGAACGGAAGTAGTCCGTTCGATTTCTGCTACCTCGGTTTGTCTTCTCGATCCGATCAACCGGGCGTCGTTCCTCGAAATGGTCCGGAAGGGGCGATCCCCACGTAAGGGGCCTGTGTTTATTGAGGTACCCCTAGACATCCAAGGCCGGCCTGTCGATCCCCTCGAACTCGAACTTGAAGGATGCACGCCCAACGTGACATTCCCTGTACCCGCCGAGTCGCAACTAGAGGAAGTTGCATCACTTCTGAGGTCCTGCTCGCGACCGATCCTGCTCCTTGGCGGAGGGGTCTCGCGACAAGCCGCGACAAGGCACCTCCCGGCACTCCGACGTTTCGGTATTCCGGTCATGACAACCTGGAACGGCATGGACCGGATGGGCGCCGAGGAATCGCTGTATTTCGGTCGTCCAAACACCTGGGGGCAACGTCGATCAAACATTCTCCTGCAACAGGCTGATCTCGTTTTCGCATTGGGCACCCGACTCGGAGTACAACAGACTGGATTCAACTGGCAGCAATTCGTACCAGTGGGATCGGTTGTGCAGGTAGACGTCGACCAGACTGAGCTATCAAAGGGACACCCGCACGTCGATGTTCCAATTTGTGGAGATGCCGATGAGTTCCTGGCCTGGTTGCTCAACAACTCATCCCCGAAGGTTGATGACTGGCTGAGCCACTGCCGCGACGTCAGCGATCACCTACCCCTGAACGAGGTAGCCAATTCTCGACACGAGGGTTTCGCCCAGCCCTATGAGTTCACACTGAACTTGTCCTCGCGCTGCAAGGAAACCGACATAGTTATTCCTTCTAGTAGCGGTGGATCCTTCACGGCTGCTATGCAGGCATTCGAACAGAAGAGCGGTCAACTCGTAGTCACCAACAAGAGCCTTGCGGCCATGGGATATGGCTTGTCGGGTGCCATCGGTGCTGCGATCGCAGGAAGTGGACGCAGGACCGTGCTGATGGAGGGCGACGGTGGATTCTCCCAAAACCTGCAAGAACTGGCAACCGTGAGAGCCCAGAACCTCCCAATCAAGATATTCCTGCATTCGAATCTTGGTTACGCCTCGATTCGATTGCTGCAACTAAGTTACTTTGACGGCCAGTATCTCGGATGCGACGCTGATACCGGCTTGGGCATGCCTGACTGGCCACTCCTCTTCAAGGCCTATGGAATTCCATCATGTGAAGTATTCGATTCCTCACTTGACTCGCCAGAGTTGCTCGAACTATTCAACGCGCCTGGACCCGCAGGCTTCATCGTCCACGTTCACCCAGAGCAGACGTACTTCCCGAAGATCACTAGTCGGGTCCTCCCTGACGGTGGAATGGAATCGAATCCGCTCCATGTCATGGATCCCCCGCTTCCGAGCGAGATTGAAGGTGAAGTGTTCAGGTTTCTGGACCTACCTCAATAGTTGATGCTCCGATCGTGAACCATCAGAACCGACTCGCTGCCGACCATGAGTCGATACTCACGATTGCTGAGCAGGATCTGCGCCAACTCGACGGTGCGCGGCTCTTTATCACTGGCGGAACCGGTTTCATCGGCACCTGGCTGCTCGAGTCACTTGTCTGGGCAGTCAATGCGCTTCAACTCGACGTGAAGATTGACGTGCTGACACGCGACCCGGACAGTTTCCGTCGCCGTGAACCACATCTCGGCAATGAACCGATCATCCAGTTGCTACGCGGAGATGTGCGCACACCATTTCCTGTGGAGGAACGGCCCGATGTCATCATCCACGCAGCTACACCGGCCAGTGCAGCAATCAACTTGCAGAATCCAGCCCTCATGGTCGACACCATTATCGACGGCATGCGAAACGTGCTGAGTCTGGCAGCGGACTGTGATCGTCCACGATTGCTGTTCACGAGTTCTGGAGCGGTCTACGGCCAACAACCACCCAGCCTGTCGCATGTCCCTGAGGGTTTCACCGGGGGGCCCGACCCACTCAAACCCGGAAACGCCTACCACGAAGGAAAGCGCATAGCGGAACTCCTGGCGGGCATCCACAGTGCAGCTGGCCTCGCAGACGTTGTGGTTGCCCGTATCTACGCTCTACTGGGACCGCGTCTTCCCCTCGACATCCACTTCGCGGCAGGCAACTTCATCCGTGACGCACTCGCCGGCGGCCCCATCATCGTCAACGGCGACGGGACACCCTTTCGCTCCTACCTCTACGTCTCTGACCTCATGGTCTGGCTGTTCGGCCTCCTCGCGAGGGGAACCTCCGGGAGCGCGTACAACGTCGGCTCCGAAGAAGCGATCAACATCGCCTCTCTGGCACGGACCGTCGCCGAAGTCGTGGATCCCGATGTCTCCGTGAACATCATGGGTGTGCCCACCCCTGACCAGCTAGCTGCACGGTACGTACCGGATTGCACCCTCGCCCACCGCGAACTGGGACTCGAACAGTGTGTCGACATCAGGGAAGGCATCCGCCGTACCGCAGCCTGGTCACGAGGAACAACCTGAGAATGGATTCCTGCGACACAGGTTCGCAACTCGATGAACCACGAACGCTTGTCAATCTGCGAAAGCCTGCACGGGCCTCCGGCGTATTCGACCACTTGCGCCCTGCGCACTAGACAGTTCGTGAGACAATTTCGGCTGGATCCAGACAGCGGTTGGTATACACGGTCCGCTGTGGCTCAATTCGACAAGGAATCTCGTCCGCCATGCGAGAGAATCTCGTCCGTCATACTAGAAGTTGTGACGCGGGCAGTCGCCGGAGCGTCGTGAACAGCACGCTGGCCATCGGGCGCCTCTGCCGACTCGCACTGGTGCTGTCCGTCCTCGGCCTTGGTGTGTTCCTTGGGTGGGGCATCTGGTGGTGGCTTGCTGCCAGTCAACGGGGGCTCGATCTCAGCGACGAAAGCCTCTACATCCTGATGGCGGAACGACCCCGAAGTTACCTACAGGCTCCCTGGCAGGCACATCAACTCTGGGGAGTGGTCCTTGACGCCGTTGGCACGGTTCAGCGGTTGAGGATTGCAAGGATTGCCCTCCTTCTCTCCGCGCACCTCGTTCTCGCCCGATCATTCCTGTCTGCGTTCCCATCGCTTGGCATTCCGGACATGCAGCGTGCTGGAAGGTCTGTCGTTGTCGCTGCCGTCGCCGCCGGTGCATTCCTCCCGGCTGTCTGGCTTCCACAGACGCCCGGATACAACGACATGGCCGTCCTTCTCATCGTGCTGCTCTCCTCCATCACCTTCCACCTACGAGTCGAACTCCGGTCGCCCAGACGACGGAACCTCCTCATCGTCGCTGGCGCCCTCAGTTGGTTCCTCTTCATGTCGCGATTTGGATCCATCTTCGTGCTGGCTCCACTCAGCGCAGTCATCTACCTCGGCACTACACGTACCGGGATACGGGTAGCCCGGGATGCGGCGACATTCGCCGCAGGTGTCGCACTCGGGATGGTCACAACACACTTGTTGCTCGCACCCGTCCCGTCACTCCTCGGTGGAATGGTCAATACGTCAAACGGATTCATCGGTGAAGGCGGCCACTCGGCCACCTCCCTGCTTGGCATCTACCGTCAGGATGTGTGGGACCTCGTCTACCACACTCTTCGCGAATCTTGGCTGTACCTCAGTCTTGCTCTCCTCGCCGGCGCTCTCTGTTGCAGGTCAAGAAGTACCTGGATAGGCCCGACCATCGGTGCGGCGGCCGCTGTCCTGTTCTGGAGGAATCTTGCTTGGATCAACGGAGGCGCGGCGTCAAAGTGGGAACTTCAACGCATCCCGTTCTCACTTCTTCTGTTCGGTATGTCCATCGGCCTGGGAGCGATTGCGGCATCAAAGGTCGCTCGATCTGCGATTCGGCCTTCGACAGGTGCTGCACTCGGACTGATGCTTGCTCCGTTCTTCGGCGCTTTGGGAACGAACAACCGCCTGGGGATTGTGGCCTTCTTCTTCGGTTCCCTGTGGATCATCGCAGCGGTTATCGCGGTCGCTGGATCCCTTGAGGGACACCATGGAACCGTCGTTGTGCACCTGATCGCCTGGCTGGCGGTCGGCCTAACGGTCCCCCTCGCGGTCAGCGGCCTCTGGTGCAACCCGTACCGTCAAGCGCCCCTCCGCGAGGCGACAACCGAAGTGGCCTCCACCGGGATACTCGCAGGCCTACGGGTGGACACCGAGATTGCCGGTCTTGCGGACTTCGTCCGGACTACAACAGACGAGTTCCGCAGAGAAGAACCACCAACTGTGGTCAGTCTCTACTTCCTGCCCGGGATGACACTCCTTGCCGAGGGCAGAACCCCGGTATATGCCCACCTCCCGGAATCGGCTCCGGACTGGGCGACGAGCGTGCTCGAGGCCGGCTGCCAGAACCCGGCGGCGTCGATAATCATCTTCAGTGAGGTCGATCCACTTCCGAGTACTCTCGAGATCGTGCAGCGCGAGGCATGCGCCGACCGCGTCTGGGAACGAAAACCCGGATTCCGACTCCCGGACGGGCGGACGCTCAGCGTCTGGGCAACACCCTGATCCGCCTCGTGCATTTCGACAACACCAGGTCCCCCGCTCTCCGGCGAGTGCTCGGCTTCTGCCACGGATTTGATCGTGACTCTCGACATTTCAGAAAGACCGATCGTCAATGGTTGGCCAAGCCCATACCTCGGAAGGGTCATGGCGATCTTGGCTAGTTCGAACGCAACGCCATGGGGTCGATTGGAATGGGTCCGACAACCTCCGGGGCTAGGCCAACACAGGTAGTACCCCCATTAGGCTTCTACCGGTGAAGGGGCTGATCCTCGCCGGTGGTTCCGGTACACGATTGCGGCCGCTCACCTACAGCAGCGCGAAGCAACTGGTCCCCATCGCCAACAAGCCGATCCTCTTCTACGGAATTGCCGGAATGGCTGCAGCCGGAATCCGCGAGATCGGGATCATCGTGGGAGACACTGCCGACGAAGTCCGTGGCGCCGTCGGCACCGGCTCCCGGTGGGGCGTCGAGATCACCTACATCCCCCAGGAGGCACCGCTGGGCCTCGCCCACTGCGTACTGATTGCCGAAGGCTTCCTTGGCAACGACACCTTCGTCATGTACCTCGGCGACAATATGCTGGAGGAACCCCTCTCCTCCCTCACTGCTGGATTCTCCGACGGAGGCGACGCGAGCGCTCGCATCCTGCTCTCGAAGGTCGCCGATCCGTCGAATTTCGGTGTGGTGCAGTTGAACGCCGACAACAAGGTCGAGCGTCTGGTAGAGAAGCCCGTGGAGCCGTCCTCCGATCTGGCACTGGTCGGCGTCTACATCTTCACGCCTGCGATCCACGAGGCAGTCCGGGCAATCGATCCGTCCGCCCGTGGAGAACTGGAGATCACCGACGCCATCCAGTGGTTGATCGAAAATGGCAACGTAGTCGAGCACCGAATCATTGACGGCTGGTGGATCGACACGGGCAAGAAGGACCCACTCCTCGAGTGCAACCAGCGGGTGCTCGACACCATCACGCCGGACCTTGCCGGCGAGGTCGACGACCTCTCGACCACCGAGGGGATGGTGCAGTTGGCCAGGGGAGCGAGGGTCACGCGTTCCACGATTACCGGACCGGCGGTCATCGGAAGCGACGCCATCATCGAGGACTCGGTCGTCGGACCATACGCATCCATCGGCGACCGCTGCCACCTCAACGAGGTCAGGATCGACCACTCCGTGCTGCTCCCCGACGTCACCGTGAACGGCCCGCTTTCGATCACCGATTCCCTGGTCGGGCGCCATGCCGAGATCGTGCGCCGTGGGGACGACGACTGCCAGCGACTCATGGTGGGCGACCACAGCACGATCGAGATCGGTTGACGATGGCCGAGATCGAGCGATCAACCCACATCGACGGCCTCGTCATCGTCGAGCCAACGGTCCACGGTGACGAACGCGGCCTGTTCGCCGAAACCTTTCGACAGGAATGGCTCGCCCCGGGAGCGCCACCGATGATCCAGGCAAACCGCGCCGACCGCACCGCCGGCTGCCTCGTCGGCCTCCACTACCACCTCCACCAGGCCGATTACTGGTACGTCCCGGTGGGCCGCGCACGTGTCGTGTTTCACGATCTGCGACAGGGCAGTGGGACCGACGGCGTCACTGTCGTGCTCGACCTCGGTACCGGGGACGACGGTACCCACGACCACCGGGGGGTCTACATCCCCCGGGGAGTCGCCCACGGCTTCGCTGCCCTCACCGACATGACCATCACCTACCTCGTCGACGGCTACCACAACCCCGCGGACGAGTTGGGAGTCGCCTGGGACGATCCCGAAATCGGTGCCGACTGGGGTGTCGCCGATCCGATCCTGTCCGAACGGGACCGGGCCAACCCGCGGCGTGCCGAACTGGCGGAGGACCTCCGCCCACGGATGCCATGATGCAACTACTCGTCACCGGTGGCTCCGGATTCATCGGCAGCAACTTCGCGAGGCATGTCCTGACGACCAGCGACGACCAGGTGACGATCCTCGACGCCCTGACCTACGCCGGCAACCGGGCCAATCTCGCCGATCTCGAAGTCGATCCCCGTCTCCGGTTCGTCCACGGTGACATCTGCGACCGGGAGCTCGTCGCCTCGCTCATGCCCGGATACGACGCCGTCGTCCACTTTGCCGCCGAGAGCCACGTCGACCGTTCGATCGTCGCCCCCGATGCCTTCGTGCGCACGAACTGCGACGGAACCAACGTCCTCTGCGATGTCGCAGGCCGATCCGGCATCCAGAAGTTCGTGCACGTGTCCACAGACGAGGTCTACGGCTCGATCGACACCGGATCCTTCACCGAATCCAGTCCATTGCTGCCGAGTTCCCCCTACTCGGCGTCAAAGGCCGGCTCCGACCTCATCGCCCTCGCCCACCACCACACCCACGGACTCCCGGTCGTCATCACACGCTCCTCCAACAACTACGGCCCGTACCAGTACCCGGAGAAGATCATCCCGCTGTTCGTCACCAACCTCCTCGAGGGTCGGACCGTGCCGGTCTACGGTGACGGCCTCAACGTCCGGGACTGGTGCCACGTCGAGGACAACTGCGCTGCCATCGACCTCGTGCTCCGCCGGGGTGCCACCGGAGAGATCTACAACATCGGAGCCGGCCACGAGACGACCAACCTCGACCTCACCCACCTCGTACTTGCTGCGATGGGGAAAGGCCCCGAGGCAATCGAGTTCGTCGACGACCGACTGGGCCACGACCGTCGCTACTCACTCGACGCCACCCGGGTCCGAACCCTCGGTTGGTCCCCTCGGCGGTCCCTCGAGGAGGGCATCGTCCAGACCGTCGACTGGTACCGATCGCACCCCGAGTGGTGGCAGCCCCTGCGAACCAACGTCGCATGAAGGTCCTCGTCACCGGCGCCGGTGGACAGCTCGGCATAGACGTCGTCGCCTTGTTCGGACGGGACCGCACGGTCACCGGCCTGACCCATGCCGAACTCGACGTCGGTGACACTGCGGCGGTCAGGAGCATGGTCGCTGATCTCGGACCCGACGTGGTCGTGAACTGCGCTGCCTGGACCGCTGTCGACGCTTGCGAGGGCGACCCCGAACGTGCCCACCGCGTCAACGCCGGGGGCCCGACGAACCTGGTGGCAGCGCTCGATGAGTTCGGCGGGCACCTGGTCCAGATCTCAACCGACTACGTGTTCGACGGCACCAAGTCCGAGCCCTACGACGAGGACGACGAACCCAACCCACTCTCCGTCTACGGCGCCTCGAAGTTGGCCGGTGAACGAGCCTGTCGTGCTTCCGACACGGTCGTCCGAACCTCCTGGCTGATGGGGCCCCACAGGCCCAACATCCTCACGACGATCCTCGACCTCCTTGCCGGTACCGATGACCTGCACTTCGTCGACGACCAACGTGGATGCCCGACCTTCACAGGTGACCTTGCGTGCATGATCGACCAACTGGTCGATGAGTGCCTACCGGGCACAATCCATGTGACCAACTCCGGGCCCGTGACCTGGTACGAGTTCGCCACCGAGGTCGCCCGGGCGTTCGGGCATGACCCCGGTCGCATCCAGCCGATCGAGATGTCTGCCCAGGTCCCGATCCGCCCTGCACCCCGCCCGGTCAACTCCGTGCTGAGGAGTTCCGTTCTCGGAGCCACCGGCCCGAATCCCCTACGCAGCCATCACGAAGCACTCGTCGAAGCATTCGAGTGTTGGCCTCACGGCAACTGACCCCCACCACCACGACATCCGACAGGACCTAGGATTCCTGCATGTCGCACGTGAATCAGGTTCTGTCGGCAGGCGGAGGTAGACCCGGTGCCTGAAGACACTTCCACAGAGCCAGAGAACCTCCGGTCTTCGCTGGAGGAACTGGAGGCGACCGCTGACCAACTCCATGCAGACAACGAGCACCTCAGGAACCGCATCAAGGAACTCACGTCCATCATGGAGTCCCAGATGGACGACCTCGTCGAAGCAGAACACGAGCGCGACCAACTGCGCCAAGATGTCTCGAAGCTGATCCGGTCCCCGAAGACCCGACTCTTCGCACCACTGCATTCGATCAGAATCGCCCTGCGCCAGAGACGGCGCCATGGCTAGGAAGTTTCCCGTCTTCATCATCGTGCGCGACCGGCTGAGCCCGCTCGGGCAGTTGGTCACCTGGCTCGAATCGACCCGCCGGGCAGAGATCTGGCTGATCGACAACGACTCCACCTACCCGCCGTTGCTTCGCTACCTCGACAAATCACCCCACCACGTGATGCGGCTCAGCCACAACCTTGGACATCGATCGCCCTGGCTGAGTGGTGCCGTCCAACGAAATGCCCGCGGTCGCCACTACATCGTCTCGGACGCCGACGTCGTCCCCGACGCCGGCTGCCCCACCGACGCCCTCGACCGCTTCAATCGGCTTCTCCGCAGGTACCGCGACATCGACAAGGTCGGCTTCGGCCTCCGGATCGACGACCTGCCCGAGCATTACCCCCATCGTGATCACGTATTCGAGTGGGAGCAGCGGTTCTGGCGGGAAGAGGTGGAACCCGGAGCATTTCGAGCAGAGATCGACACGACGTTCGCCATGTACCGGGAACCCGGCACGCCGGACCACCAGCGGGCCCTGCGCACCGGCCTTCCCTACGTCGCTCGCCACACACCCTGGTACGTCGACCCGAACGACCTAAGTGAAGAGGACAAGTACTACCGCCACCACGCCGATCCAACCATCTCCAACTGGGACCAGGACCGCCTGCCGCTCTGGAAACAACGCTGGTTGAAAATATTCGAAGACATCGACCAAGAACGAAACGCCGCCACCGAGCACCACAGCCAACAGGACGCCTGATGCCCAGGATGCGCATTCCCGGCCTGTTCGATTCCAGAGAACTCCTCCGGGCCATCGTCCAGCGAGAGCTTCGTGGTCGCTACCGGCGATCCAGACTCGGCATGGTCTGGTCACTCGCACACCCGCTGATGTCGATCGCCGTCTATGCACTCGTGTTCCGGTACCTGCTCAAGTTCACCCCGGGTCCCGGCGACCCCAGCGGTCTCGACGTCTTCGCTCTCTGGGTCCTCTGTGGACTCCTGCCCTGGTTGTTCTTCGCCAACACGACCACCATGGGAATGCGCGCGATCGTCGACAACCAGGGACTCGTCAAGAACGTCCTGTTCGACCGCGAGACCCTCATCTTCGGATTCGTCGGAGCACAGGTCCTGACCTTCACCCTGGAACTCTCACTCCTTCTCGGCCTGCTCCTGCTTGCCGGGAACATGTTCCTTCCATGGCTGCCGATACTGGTTGTCGTCGTAGCGTGCCTCACCGTGTTCACCGCTGGAGTGACGCTGCTGCTTGCTGCCAGCTACGTGTACTTCCGGGACCTTCAGTACCTGTGGTCGATATGCACCCAACTCGGATTCTTCGCCGCCCCGATCGTCTATCCCATCGGACTCCTACCCGATCGGCTCCAGACGGTCGTGAGGCTCAACCCCATCACCGCGTTCGTCACCTCGGTCCGGAACCTCGTCTACGACCTCCGCGGACCGACGGCCTTCGACCTGACGGTCATGGTGTGCTGGTCAGTCACCAGCCTCCTCATCGGCCTGGGAGCGTTCAGCCGTCTCTCCCCACGGTTCGCCGAGGAGCTCTGATCCGGGTGCCCGCCATCTGCCTCGACGGCGTCTCGAAGCGCTTCCGCCTCTACCAGGAACGCAACCGCAGCCTGAAGGCAACGGTGCTCGAGAGGAAGCGTTCACGGTTCACCGAACTCTGGGCGCTACAGGACGTCTCCCTGAGCATCGACACGCACGAGACGGTCGGAATAATCGGACACAACGGTTCCGGCAAGTCGACCCTGCTCAAGTGCATCGCCCGAATCCTGCAGCCCGACCGCGGCACCGTCCACACCACGGGAACGGTGGCATCGATGCTCGAACTCGGAACCGGCTTCCATCCGGACCTCTCAGGACGTGAAAACGTGCACGTGACCGGTCTTGTGCTCGGTCTCTCCCGACAGGAAATCGACAGTCGCATGGACCAGATCGTGGAGTTTGCAGGCCTCGAGAACTTCATCGACACTCCAGTCCGCAACTACTCGTCCGGCATGTACATGCGCCTCGGGTTCTCGGTCGCCGCCCACGTCGACCCTGACATCCTCGTGATCGACGAGGTCCTCGCCGTCGGAGACGAGGCCTTCCAGCGAACCTGCCTGTCCAAGTTGGCGGAGTTCCGAAATTCCGGGAAGACGATTGTGACGGTCAGCCACTCGATGCCCACGCTCCTCGACATTTGCGATCGGATCATCTGGCTGGAAAGCGGTGAGATCCGGGCCGCCGGCCCGCCTGCCGCCATCGTCGACCAATACCGGAGATCCTCACCAACCGGTGGTGGTTCCACACGGACCGGTACCGGTGAGGTCCGCCTGATCGAAGCAGCCCTCACCAACCCGACCGGAGATCGCCTGCAGCACTGCCGAACTGGCGACTGCGTCGAACTTCGCTTCGACGTGAGGGCCGATCAACCCGTCGATGACATCCACGTCTGCCTGTCGATCCGACTAACGAACGGCACCCTGGTGTCTGGTCCCGGAACCCGTGAAGTCGGCCTTGTCACCGGACCATTCGATGGACGGGCGCGTTTCCGAATGACGATCAACGACCTCACCCTGCTGCCGGGCACCTACGAAGTAGACCTCACGCTCCGAGACTCAGAACTGCTCCATGTCTACGACGGCATGACCAGCGCTCTCTCCTTCGATGTGCTATCCGGTACGGGAGGCGAACTTTCGGGCCTCGTTACCCTGAATCCACACTGGCGATTCGAGGTCCGGTGACCTCCACCTAAGGCGGGCGTAAGACAGCCGCTGCTAGTCTCGCAGTTCCGCGTCCAGACCTTCAAGGCACAGCGTGATCCAACCACCTGAAATGATCGAGTACCTGACGGCCATCCGTCACCGCTTCCGATTCATCGTGGCAGCGGCCGTGCTTGGCGCGTTGCTCATCGGCGGCCTGACGGCACTTCTTCGAGAACCCAAGGTCCAGGTCGCCTACTGGGTCGGCGATTCCGGCGACCGGGAGATCGCTTTGCTGCTTGGCGCGCCTGCGAGCATCGTTCCTGCCTTTAACATCGGCTACATCTCCATAGAGATAGAAGTCGACATGCTGGCAACCAACAACAAGCGTTGGCTGGACGGACTCATCTTCATAGGCACTCTTTCTGGAGATCGGTTGGTAGTCAACGTCGTTGACCAAGATGAGGACGTTGCCAAAGCACTAGCGCATGAAATTCTCAATCGGGCCGTCCAGCGGCACCGGGCGGAGTTCCAGTCGAATCTGGATCGAATCGAAACAGCAACTGAGCAGCGAGTCACCTTTCTCCTGTCGGAACTCGGCGACCTCCAGTCATCCCCATCCGAAAGCACAGGGGTCCAGACGTTCATGGTGTACACGGAACTGCTGGGTCACCAACGGGTGCTTGCAGGGCTAACCCAACTACGACTCAGCCAAACAGGCGGAATCACCGAGCCCTCCGAACTGGGCGTACCCGTTGAGAAAGATCTGTCATCGCCTATCACGTTCGGCCTGCTTGGCCTCATCCTTGGGACTGTCCTAGCAAGCGCGGCAACGGTCGTTCGACGCTTCTTCGAGCCCCGAATCTTGAGCGCTGAGGATGTCGAGCGAGCCGTCTTCACCCCAAGGTTTATCGAGATCATTCGCTCGCTGGATGCCTCAGCCGACTCAAATCGCTTCATCGGTCTGGCGGCCGCAGCAACAGGCGGGCTGGACTCCTCAGACGATCAAGCGATCCAGTTGGTGGGTGCACCGGGCAACTACGACCTGGCAGCCATCTCGCGGAGCCTTGCTGAAGCACTGAACTCGCTCGGCCTCCACTCACAAAGCTTCGAAGCCGTGACTGAAGGCAAGATGCTCTCCGAGACCCTGGCAGTTGCCGCCAATCAAATCGCCAGCTCGCCAGGGATATCTGTGGTGGCGACAAGAGCCAACGTGCAAGACCTCGCCGACGCAGTGGCCATTGGACGTCTGACATCTCGCTCCGTCATCGTCGTCAGCGCTAGAGAAACCCGCCTTTCGACACTCAGCGAAATCGTCAGGGAGTTTGAGGTCTCCGGCATCGATTGTGACGGCGTCCTAATCCTCTCCAACTAGCCGACTCCGAGCCCCGGGCAGGGAATGCCAGCAGGACCACACATCAAGCCGATCCGTGTCCGTGATGAAGGCCTCCGCAGGGCCTTCATCACCATGCTTGCGACCCAACTCGCCTTAGGTTTCCTCGGCTTTCTGACAAGCACCATCGCTGCCCGCCTGCTCGGGCCCGCTGGCCGGGGTGAGCTCGCCGCCGTCTGGTCCATTCCTAACCTCCTTGCCATGCTCGGGGGACTGGGCATGGGTGAGGCAGCGCTCTACTTCGCGGCCAAGCAGCCGACGGCAACCCGGTCGATCGTTCAAGAGTCCCTGAGAATCGCTTGCTTCGGTGCAACCGGGGTCTTCATCGTCGGCGTCGTGCTCCTCCACTACGTGATCGAAGACCCGACAACCCGACTCAGCGCACAGCTGAACATGCCGGTCGCCTTCGCCGTCGCCGTCTTCGCTGTCTGCCACCAACCCCTCCGTGCACTGGGCTACTCGAGGCTCTGGGGGACCTTTCGGATCTCGATAGCAGGCACCTGGCTGCTGATCCTCCTGACGGCGGCCATCTTCGATTCCCACAACATTCGTGGACTGACGCTCACCTTCGTCGGCGCACAGGTCATCGTTGCTGTCTGGGCCACCCGACTGGTTCACCGGTATCCCGATGACGAGCCACCAATGTGGGAGAACTTCCGACTCCGGCTGCTTCGTTACGGTCTACCGAGCAGCCTCATCACCGTTCCCTACGTCCTCAATTCCAGACTCGACCAGGTCCTCATGATCGGCTTGGTGAGTCGTTCCAACCTCGGCGTCTATACGGCAGCTGTGAGCTTCAGCCTGATTGCCGGCTTCCCCTTCCAGGCCCTCGCCAAGGTGACAATGCCGCGTGTGGCCGCAGCGGACGATTGGCGCCCGATCGCAGTCCGCCTTTTCCTGAGCACCCTCCTGCTTGTTGCGGTCGTCCTCGCCGTGGTCCTGCCATTGACCGGTTGGTTGTTCCCCGCCCTCATGGGTTCGGGATTTCGCGAAGGCACCACCGCTGCTCGACTCCTCGTAGCCGCCGCAACCATCCGAGGAGCAGCCGACATTCTTCAGGAAACGATCCGGGGCCTGGGGCAACCGTCACGAGCTGTGGTCGTCGAAACCATCGGACTCACAGTCGGATTGGTTGCGCTGTTGGTGCTCATCGGGGACCACGGCGTCACCGGAGCCGCCATTGCATCGATCCTCGGCTACGGGTCGACTCTGTTGGGCCACATTCTGCTGGTCGGAGTCGCCTTTGTCCGGCAATCATCCGATTCGTCCGACAACACCGGAAACAGGCCGGGGCCAGCCAACCAGTAGACCCCGAGTCCAACCACCATCCCACTGGTCGCCAACCAATTGGTCATTCCTGTATTCGCCAGTGCGAGCGCCATGAGACTCAACGAGCCGGCCACAGCGGGAGCGTGTAGACGCGCGGTGACCGAGTCCAGCACCCAGAAGACGAGCGCCAGCACCACTGGGAGCAGGAGGCCGGCCAACCACAGTTGCGCAAACGCGTCGGCGAAGATGTTCACGTTGGCGTTCGTCGCTGCGCTTCCCAGGTAGTTTGCTCCGATCAACCTCGGTATCTCCATCGGATATGGGCTCTCTGACAGTATTGAACCGAAACTGTCCCGATAGAGGGCGGGCTGGCCACTAGCAAAAAAGTCGAAGTAGATCGCCCCCAACGCACCCGGAACCACGAAGATCCGCTTGGCGACGAGGTTCAGGACGTCCAGGGAGTTCGTCGCCACGTAGGTCGCGAGGCTCAACGCCAGGATGCCGATCGCTCCCCAGACGTACCCCAGTGCGCTCACACCTCGGGAGAGCGCAAACCAGAAGACGAACCCGAGCGGGATCACGATGAGAGAGGTACGCGTCCCCTGCAACATGTACACCCAGAGCAGAGCCGTACAACCCACGAGGACGAGCATGGGACGCCTACGCCAGAGGCCACTCATGATCGCCATCGGAGCGAAGAGCGTCTGCAGCCAGACAACCAGATAACCGGCAATCATGCCGCCACCCTCGAGCGACACCCTGAACTCCAATCTCCTTAACTGTGCCGTGGACAGTGCGATGTCGGGAGTCGGCAAACCGAACTTGGCGAAGAGAAACCCGAACACGAGCAGAAAACTCCCGTAGAAGACGCGACATCCCGTCTTTGCACTCATGTGGAGGGATGTCAGGTTGATGGTGGGAAGAACCAGAACCAACGATGCCGCTGCCATGCATGCGACGTTCCAGCAGGCCCAGCCGATGGTCTCCCAGATACCCCGATACGGAAGCAACGGCCCCAGGGCACATGACGAGCAGACCACGAGGATCTGCAGCACCCACAGGAGCAGTTGGCTCGGCGTTCTCGGGCGGAGGGGCAACCAGAGAACCGGGATGCTGCCGATCACGATCGAGACCGCAAAGTGGGGGAAAGAAACAGATCTTGAAACGAAGCCCCTACCAAAGATCGGCGAGATGTACTCCACATAGGTCCACGCGATCAGGACCTGGAACAGGAGGACGGCGAACTGAAGTCCCAGTCGACTCGGGACACGTGAACGATGCCTTCCGTTTTGCGTCCGTGCGCCCCTCTGCTGCACCCGATCAGTATCCTTCACGTGTCCCAATTTCTTGGTTGTCCAAATCGTCGATCGAAGAAACAAGATCGAGCCCCGACCGCTGCGACTACACACTAGGTGGCCCATGCCCGTCCCCTTCTTCAACTACAGCGCGATGCACGCCATGTACGCGGTCGCCTATCGCAATGCCATGGCAGATGTGCTCGACCGCGGCGCGTTCATCCTCCAGACTGAGAATGAAGAATTTGAATCCGCTCTCGCCGAGTTCGTCGGTGCGTCGCACGCGATCGGCGTCGGAAACGGCACCGACGCCATCGTGTTCGCGCTTCGTGCCGCGGGCATCGGCCCCGGCGATGAGGTCATCCTGCCCTCGCACACGTACATCGCCACTGCCGCATCGGTCCACTTCGTCGGGGCCACACCCGTACTGGTGGAATGCGCCGATGACCACCTGATCGACCCTGACGCGGCAGAGGCCGCCATCACGCCCCGGACCTCCTGCCTGCTACCGGTCCAACTCAACGGCCGAACCGCCGACATGGACCGGATCCAGGCCATCGCCGACCGACACGGCCTCACCATCGTCGAAGACGCAGCACAGGGCGTCGGGTCGAGGTTCAAGGGCAGGATGGCGGGCACCTTCGGAGCCGCCGGTACATACAGCTTCTACCCGGCGAAGACCCTCGGTTCCTTCGGCGACGCAGGCGCCGTCGTCTGCCACGACGGAGAAATAGCCAGACAGATCCGGCTCCTCGGCGACCACGGTAGGAACGAGGAGGGACACGTCGTTGCATGGGGGGTGAACAGCAGGCTCGACAACCTTCAGGCCGCCGTCCTCCTGGTTCGCCTGGAACGGCTGAACGAGGAAATAGACCGTCGGCGTTCGATCGCCGCCGCCTACGAGGACGGCCTCGGAGACCTCGAGCAACTCGTCCTCCCGCCGGCCCCCGACGTGGACCCGGACCACTTCGACGCCTACCAGAACTACGAGATCGAGGCACGAGACCGCGACGGCCTCAGGACCCACCTCAGCAACCATGGGATCGGCACCCTCATCCAGTGGAACGGCACCCCGGTCCACCAGTTCGAGGAACTCGGATTCACGGTCGACCTGCCCAGAACCGACGAATTGTTCACCCGATGCCTTCTCCTCCCCATGAACTCGATGCTGACGGACGACGAGGTCGACTCGGTCATCTCCGAGATCCGGACCTTCTACGGCGCATGACCAGAACCCACACCTCGAGGCTCGGACCGCTCATCGATCCGAACGAGTTCAACGAACCACTCGACCTCGAGGGGATCAGTGTCGAACAGGTCGAGCATTGGCTGCGTGCGATGACCCTGATCCGCCGTGCCGAGGAATCGATCGGCCGTCTGGTCGAATCTCAGGAGGCCCGCTGCCCCTGCCATCTCGGCATCGGCCAGGAGGCGGTTGCCGTCGGCGTGGCCGGCCTCCTCCGCCCCACCGACCCGTCCTTCGGCGCACATCGGAGCCACAGCCACTTTCTGGCGCTCGGCGGCTCGGTCGATGAGCTCATGGCCGAGGTGCTCGGCAAGGTCACCGGTTGTTCTCGTGGCTTCGGCGGCAGCATGCACCTCCGGGATACCCGCAACGGCCTCATAGGCACGGTGCCAATCGTCGCTGCGACGGTGCCCATTGCAGTGGGTGCCGCCCTGGCGATGAAGCTCGATGGTGGCGACGGGGTCGCCGTGGGCTTCCTCGGCGACGGAGCAACCGAGGAGGGGGTCTTCCACGAGTCGCTCAACCTTGCCGCCTCCCAGGCCCTTCCGGTGATCTTCGTCATCGAGAACAACCTCTACTCCAGCCACCTCCACATCAGCGACCGCCAACCGACCGACCGCACGGCTCGTTTCGCCGAGGCAAACGAGATCGACACACAGGTGATCGACGGCAACGACATCGTCGAGGTAACCCGCCAGATGGGCGAATTGGTCACCATGGCCCGGGAGCAACGCCGCCCAGCCCTTCTGGAGGCCTTGACCTACCGATGGCGCGGACACGTCGGCCATCGGGAGGACGAAGACGTCGGCGTCGAACGCACCGACAACCTCGCCGCATGGCATCAACGCGATCCGATCGGCCGGTTGAGCGAGGGAGCCATCGAGTTCGGGCTGCTGGACCGGCAACGCATCGATGCCATCGACCGCGAGGTTGTCGACTCTGTCGAGTCGGCTCTGGATGCGGCACGACTGGCGGACTTCCCGCCCCTCGACGACCTTCTCGGCATCGTCCATCACGACAGCAGGAACGCATAGATGCAGTACGGCGAAGCCATACGACGGGGATTCGAGTTCGCAATGGACGAAGACCCCTCCGTGATCCTGCTCGGTCAAGGGCTCTGGAGTCCCTGGTACGTGGGCAACTCGATGACCAACCTCGAGAAGCAGTTCGGGTACGAGCGTGTCATCGACACGCCGGTCAGCGAATTGGCGGTCACCGGTGCCGCCATCGGTGCCTCCCAGTGCGGCTACCGCCCCGTGGTGACACACCCCAGGGTCGACTTCGCACTGCTCGCCGTGGACCAGATCGTCAATCAAGCCGCCAAGTGGAACTCCATGTTCGGAGGTGGAGCACCCGTACCGGCCGTATTCCGCCTCATCATCAACCGGGGTGGCGAGCAGGGCGCCCAGCACAGCCAGAGCCTCTATTCCTGGTTCGCCCATGTTCCCGGGCTGAGGGTCGTGGTCCCGGCCACCCCGCAGGACGCACAGGACCTTCTTGTTGCCGCGATCAGATGCGACGACCCCGTCGTCTACATCGACGACCGCTGGCTGTACGACCTCGAGAGCGAAATCGCAGACCCCCCGCCGATTTCGCTTGCCGACCAGGGACCGCTAGTCCGACGGCCCGGTGGCGATGTCACCCTTGTCGGCGTGTCGTGGACGACACGCCTTGCACTCGAAGCCGCAGACATCCTCGAGTCAGAGGGCGTCGACTGCGAGGTCATCGACCTCCGGGTCATCAACCCGCTCGACCTTGCGCCCGTCGTTGAAAGCGTCTCCTCCACCCGCCGATTGGTGGTCGCCGAAGGCGACTGGCGATCCTGCGGAATCGCCGCCGAGGTGATCGCCGGTGTGCTCGAATCAGTCGAAGCAGGTTGCCTCGTCGCCCCACCCCAGAGGATCAACATCGTCGAGGCGCCGGCACCAACCAGCGCTCCCCTCGAGGCCGCCTACTACCCGACCGTCGACGACCTTTGCAACGCCGTGCGTCGTACGGTCGCCTGAGACGCGAACTCGGGACTGTTTCCGTGAAACGACCCTTCGACTTCGTTATCGCGCTGCTGGGGCTCATCGCCCTTTCGCCGTTACTCCTGATCGTCTCGATCCTGATCTGGGCACAGGACCGCCGATCGCCCTTCTACATCGCCGACCGTGTAGGACGCAGCGAGCGTCCCTTCCGGATGGTCAAGTTCCGCTCCATGGTCGTCAACGCCGATCGGAGCGGTGTTGATTCGACCTCCAGTGACGACGTCAGGATCACCGCGATCGGAAGGTTGATTCGTCGGACCAAGATCGACGAACTCCCCCAACTCTGGAACGTGCTGCGAGGAGACATGAGCCTCGTGGGACCACGTCCGAACGTCGAGCGCGAGGTCCGGCTCTACAGCCCGGAAGAGAAGCGGCTCCTCAGCATTCGGCCCGGAATCACGGACCTGGCGTCGATCGTCTTCGCCGACGAGGGCGACATCCTCCACGGGCAGGACGACCCCGACATCGCCTACAACCAACTCATCCGCCCCGGAAAGAACCGGCTGGGGCTGTTCTACGTCGAGAACCACTCACGGATCCTCGACATGCAGGTCATCGTCCTAACCGTCATCAACGCGATCAGTCGCAGCCGAGCACTGGCAGGTACCGCCGGGGCAATCAGCAAACGTGGCGCAACCCCTGCTCTCGTCGCCATCGCTCGCCGTCAGGCCCCCCTACAGCCGAGCCCTCCGCCCGGAATGAGCGCAATCGTCACCTCGCGCTGCTAACCGACAACTCTTCAAGCAGAGACGCCAAACGCCCATAAACCTCTCGGCTGTCAAAATTCTCCGCGAACACCCGCTTGGCCTCGGAGGCCATCGATGCTCCAGACCGAACGTCATCCATCACGCTGTGTAACGCCGCGGCAACAGAGTCCTTCGCTTTCGGGGAGTAGGTGACTCCACATCTCTGGTTGACAATCAACCGACCGGCCACTCCCTGTTCCAACGAACAGATGACAGGCAAGCCATGGGACAGGTACTCGATGACCTTGTTCGGGATGCTGGCTAGAAAACTCGAACTTGGCTCATAAGGGGCAATGCCGACCGTCGCCGACTGGAGCAGAGAGGCCAACTGCGGAGCCTCCACCCAGCCCGGCAATGTCACGTTCGAAAGACCTTGGGCCATGTCTCTGACGCCCTCCAGGTGAGGACCGGTTCCACACAGGACGAACTGCACGTCTGATTCCTGGCTGAACCACTCTCGTGCACAATCCAATACTGGTGTGAAGTCGAAGTTCCGGTTGAAGCTTCCGGCAAACGCGACAATCGGACGCTCGAGGTCAATTCCGATCCCCTCCCAGAACGCACTCTCGACGATTCCAGTCTCAGGCCTGACGCACGCGAGGGGGACGGTCAGATCTCTGTCGGTGCGGTCGCGTCCGGCTCGATCTACACCCCATTGCACGAACTCATCGGTGATCCCGATGATGGCGGCCGCTGATTCGCAACTCCGATTCGCCATTCTCTCCATAGGACCCAAGATGGGTTTCGCCAACGGGCGCAACCGCTCAGGAACGACATCTGTGAAGATGTCGGGCCATAGGTCGCGGATGTCAAGAACAACCGGGCAACCATGGCGGCGGCCCAATGCCCGAGAAGCCATGGCGAGTTCGAGCGTCGGTAGACCGCAGCAGATGACATCAGGAGAGCGTTCCCGGCGGGACTGCCGCCGCAGATCACGACCAGTCCACCACTGGTCCAACATCCGCCGCAGTGAGACATGGGCCCGATAGCCGAGTGCACGAAGGGTGACGATCTCGTACTCATTTCCACCAACCGAAACGCTCTGACGGGCAACCCCACGCATCTGTTTGCGATAGTGGTCGAACGCAGATGTCCACCAGACGACTTCGTGACCCCGGTGGGCGAGTTCTGCGGCCAGCATGCTGTAGCGCATTAGTCGAGGCGAACCTGGATCAATGGCAAGTGGCTCACCGCCCTGAACCAGCCAGACCCTCATCCCTCGAGACGACCTACTGCATAGAGGACGTGGTGAAAGCGGTCCTTCTGCGACGGATCAATCGGCACCGGCTGCGCAACGTCACTGTCGTCGATCCCCTCGAACCCCCCAAAGGGTGACAACCCGCCAACGAACAATCTCTTCACCATTCCCCTGCCGGCAAGTGTCCCGGGCACCAACTGCAACTTGGAAGCGACGCTCGCCAACAGCCGGAAGAGTCGCGCTCGCATAGACCTGCCAAGGGGAAAGACCCCATACAACTCGGGGATGAAGCCCTGTTCCATCAACATCTCGCTGAGATCACCTGCTGTCGGGTAATGGGTACTCATGGGCGAATGGTGGAATCCCGGGCGCTCGGGATTCGCGACCGCAACGAACAGTCGGCCCCCTGGCCGAAGCACACGCCGAGCCTCGCTGACAAGTCGCTTCTGATCCTGGACGTAGTAGATCATCTCGCAGGCGGCAACCACATCGAACGAGCCTCCGGCGAACGGCAATGCCTCCGCATCAGAACATCCGAGCAGGCCACCGACATGGCCTCGGGCAGAACAGAGATTTTCGAGATCGAGATCGAACGACACGACGACGGCCGCTTCCCTCGTCAGGATCTCGTTCCCCAGCGCTGCCCCACAACCAACTTCGAGTAATCGTCCCGAGCCGACAAGTTCGGCTAAGAACTGGTAGCGCCTGTAGACCATCTCCAGTTGCACCCGGGGCATTGGCATGCCCCATGCCTCGGTCAGTTGCACAAACGACGCTCGCTCTACCACAAGGGCGCGAGGGTATCTTCTTGATGCCGGGAAGGTCACCATGTCCACAAGCACCACGAACCGACGGGTAGCGCACTTCACGTCCGCGCATCCACCGTTCGACACCCGCATCTTCCACAAGGAGTGTCGGACACTGGCAGATGCAGGCTACGACGTGACCCTGTTCGCCCCCGACGCCCCGGAAGGCACGACCGACGGTGTTCGACTCATCGCCATCCCACGGGAACAGGGACGTGTCCGTCGGCTCGTTCTGGGCAACCTTCGCCTGTTTCGAAAGCTTCTGGCCCACAAGGCCGACGTGTACCACTTCCACGACCCGGAACTCCTCCCCCTCGGCCTGCTGCTGCGTCTGGCGCGCCGCCACGTTGTCTACGACGCCCATGAACACGTTCGGTTCAGCATCGGAAGCAGGGACTACCTCCCACGTCCCCTGGCGCTCGGTGTGGCAAGGGCCACCTGGGCACTCGAACAACTGGTGTCGAGGCTCGGGGCACACGTCGTCACAGCGACGCCCACAATCGCCGCCCAGTTCCGACCGGAGCGTTGCACCGTGATCGGCAACTTCCCCAACCTGACCGAGTTCGAAGACGTCTCCTCCGGCAGCGTCGATCGCGATCCGACCACCGGGGTCTACATCGGTGGACTCTCCGAAGAGCGCTGCCTTGAAGAGATCTATGACGCCCTCAGCCTCGCCAAGGAAACTGACGAACGCCTCTCGCTCATCATGGCGGGCCCCGTCGACGGCATCAGGCATCCAGCAGACATCGAAGGGGTGGACTACCGCGGCGTTGTCGACCGTCCGACGGTTGCGAACCTGATCGCCGGAAGCGCATTCGGACTCGTCCTTTTTCACGCCCTCCCGAACACCATCGATGCACTACCCACCAAGTTCTTCGAGTACGCCGCCGCCGGGACGCCTGTCATCGTCTCAACGAGCACCGTACAACTGTCCCGAATCGCACAGGAGGAGGAATGCGGTCTCGTCGTGGACGAGACATCACCAGAGGACATTGCAAATGCGATGCGGCAGATGCTCGACAACCCCATCGATGCTCGAGCAATGGGCGAACGGGCACGTCAGGCAGTCGTGGCCCGTTACAACTGGGCCCCGGAGGCAACACGCCTACTGGACCTCTACAGCCGACTCACGAACAGCTGACACCCGACTTCACGACCGAACACTAGAATCGCCCCTTCATGAGGATCCTCACCGTGGTCGGTGCTCGCCCCCAATTCGTCAAGGCGGCCGCCATTTCGAGGGCCGTCACAGCACACGACCAATCCAAGGGCGACCTCGAGGACGTGATCGTCCACACGGGGCAGCACTACGACGAAAGCATGAGCAGGTCCTTCTTCGACGGACTCGGAATTCCCGAGCCCAGACACAATCTCGGTATCGGTTCGACGACCCATGGCCGCCAGACGGGCCTCATGATGAACGCCCTCGAAGACATCATCGACCTCGAGTCTCCTGACGTGGTGGTAGTCCACGGTGACACCAACTCGACGCTGGCCGGCGCCCTCGTTGCCACGAAGCGAAACCTCCCCCTGGTCCACGTCGAAGCCGGCCTGCGGAGTTTTGACCGCACGATGCCGGAAGAGGTGAACCGGGTACTGACCGACCACGTGTCGGACCTCCTGTGCTGTCCAAGCAGCACCGCCGTCGACAACCTCGAGGCAGAGGGGATCGTCGACGGCGTCCACCTGGTGGGAGACGTCATGTACGACGTCCTCCTCGACGACCTCGCCACCCTCGACTCCATGGCTTCACCGGTGGACTCGTTGGCAGTCGACCCGCCGTACGTCGTCGCCACCATCCATCGGGCTTCGACCACGGACGACCCGAAACGATTCGACGACATCGTGCACGCCCTCACCCAAGTGGCCACGACAATCGCCCCTGTCGTCTGGCCCGTGCACCCGAGGACGTCCGACCTGGTGGGAGGCCTAACCGTTCCCGACAGCCTCCACCTCATCGACCCGGTCTCCTACCACGAGATGCTGCTTCTTGTTCGGGGGGCACGAACAGTTGTCACCGACTCCGGCGGGCTCCAGAAGGAGGCGTACTGGCTCGAGACCCCATGCGTAACGGTCCGAGACACAACCGAGTGGACCGAGACCATCGACGCCGGATGGAATTCCCTGACCGGAACCGACCCTGACCGAATTTTCGAGGCAGTGGACAACTCTTCCGCTCCCGAAACCCACCCTCCGCTCTACGGGGACGGGCACTCCGCAGGACGCATCGTCGAACTCGTCAGATCGCTGCCGCACTGACCTTCGCCCTCGCTGTTCGGTCCCGCTTGTACGCACAATGCGGCAACCAACAGGACGAACAGGAAGTGGTTGCCGATGAGGAACGACTCCTGCGTCGATGCGATGAGCACGAACACCACCAGCAGCAGCGACCAGGCACCTTGGGTTCTGCCGCTGATCGACTCGAGAACCGCCGCTGACCATCCCGACCAGAGAGCGGCAAGCAGGAGCGCTCCGGCCAGCACTCCCCCTCCGGCCAGAACGTCCAGATAGGCACTGTGCGACCACGTGTCACCCAGCAACTCCAACGGGAGTTGATCACGAAACGCTGGAGCGTGCCACGGCGCCAGCCAGCCCCAGCCGAGAACGGGTCGATCGATGAACGCCTGCCAGGTCTCCGACCAGTAGATGTCGCGCCCCGTGAAGCCAGAAGCCCGGCCGAACAGTGATGACACCCGTTCATTCGCGACAACCATCAAGCCGACGAAGGCACCCAGGACGGGAAACGTCCAGAAGGCAAAGCGTCCGTCGTCAAAGGCCAACCGACGGCGACCCAACCCGTGAACGATCATCAGAACGACCGCAAGAGCAGCTGCAGCGCCCAGTGCGCCGAGTGGCACCTTCGAACGTGTGAGCAGCAGGATCCGTAGGTCGTAGGCGATCACCATGGCCAGCACCACCATGCCGGAGCGACTGGACAACCCACCACGTCGACGCAGCGCTTGAACAAGCAGAACCGCCCCTGCAGCTGCTCCGATCGCTGCCGGCGGGCCGAGGGAGTTCTTGTTGAGGTAGATGCCCGCCCACCAGGCCTCGTCGAGATTGAAGTCAAGTGCTGCCGGCCAGGACCGGCGAGACGCCCACTCGCTCAGGAGGAGTCCAGGCTGCATGGCAACCAGCACCAGCGCTGCGAGGCGCTCCGGACGAAACGAACGCGCCAGGTACAACCCTACGCAGATCGTGACGACGAGTGCCGAAGCCTCGTCGAAGGTGTGCATCCTGGCCTGTGACCAGGCCGTGGACAGGAACATCCACGCGGCGAGACACGCCAAGGCTGTTGCAGGTGTCGGCAGAGAGCGCAACGGGCCGAACCGACGTCCGAGCAACACCAGTGCGGGCAACTGGACCATGAGGTACGTGATACGTATCGCCGTCGCCGGCGTCTCGAGGTCGAATCCGGTGTGATGGAACCAGAGCGAGAGCACGGGCCCCTGGGTGAGTGCGAACAGGAGGATGACGACATAGCCGTCCTCGATCCGTTGGCACCAGGCGCGACGATCAACGGAGCGCGAAGTCAAGTCCCCGGCCCGCCGATCACCTGGAGCCGACACGAACTGCCCGTGAAGGCTCCCCGGTCGAGAACCCGACGACCATCGACGACTGCTCCGGCTCCGGGGAAGTCGTCCGGAGCGAGCCCGCGGTACTCGGCGTGATCGGTCTGGACCACGACACCGTCGCAGTCACCTCCCAGGGTGTAGGGCCTGAAACCGAATGCGGCGATCTCATCGTCGTCATACAGGGGATCATGAACCAGGGCGATCGCCCCCAGGCGCTCAAGTTCTGAAACCACCGCGAAGACGCCCGAGAAGGCGGCTTCCTTCACTCCGCCACGAAACGCCAGACCGAGGACAGCCACCACCTTGTCCTGCAGTGGACCGATCACTCCAGCAAGCTTGCCAACCGCGTACTTCGGCATCCCGTCGTTGATCTGACGGCTTGCCGACGGCATCAGTGCCGTTGGGTCGCCCTGGAGGTAGAGGTGTGGATAGACGGGTATGCAATGACCCCCGACTGCAATGCCGGGCTGGTGGATGTGGCTGAAGGGCTGGCTGTTTGCAGCAGCGATTACCTCGGAGATGTCGGCCCCGAGCGAATCGGCATGAATGGCAAGTTCGTTGGCAAATGCGATGTTGACGTCGCGGTAGGTGGTCTCGGCCAACTTCGTGAGTTCGGCCGCCTCGACGCTGGCCAGCGGCCAGACGCCATTTCCGCGCTTCAGGTCCGGCCTGTCGTCAAAGTCGAGGATCGACTCGTAGAACTCCACCGCAGATTCGGTCGATGCCGCGTTGATGCCACCGACCAGCTTCGGGTACTTGCGCAGGTCGGCGAACACCCTGCCCGAACTCACCCTTTCGGGGCTGTGGCACACGAAGAAGTCCTCGCCTGCGACCAACCCGCTCAACTCGGCCAGCCGTGGGGCGAACCGCTTCCTGGTGGTGCCGACTGGCAGGGTCGTCTCGTAACTGACCAGGGTGCCCGGCCTCAAACCGCGACCCACGGCTTCGGTTGCCGCGTCGAGCGCCGCGAAGTCGCTCCGGTAGTCGTCGCCGATGATCAGCGGAACGACGACGACGACGACATCCGATTCGGACATTGCCGCCTGTGTCTCGGTGCGCGCCTGCATCATCCCGTCGGCGACAACGGCAGAGAGTCGGTTGTCGAGGTCATCCTCGCCGGGGAACGGCGGCGTCCCCGCGTTTACAAGGTCGACGACCGCCTGGTTGATGTCGGCGCCGATGACACGACGGCCCTTGCCGGCGATCTGGACGGCCAACGGCAGGCCGATCTTGCCAAGGCCAACTATGCAGACCGCCGGCTGCCGGGCATCACTTCCGGCGTTCATTGCACGACATCCACGATCCGTTCCGCCAACTCAACGGCGCGGGCACCGGCATGGCCATCGACTCTCGACTGTTCTCCACTACGGACGCAATCGACGAAGTGCTGGAGTTCGAGGGCCAACGGTTCGCCTCGGGTCTCGAGGAACGGAATCTCGACCACGCTCGACTGCCGGTAGGACATGCCCTGCTCGGACAGGAACTCGTGGCGGCTCATGCGCTGAATGGTTATCGACTGCCGCAACAGGTCGGCGATCACGACGCTGTCGTCCTGGGTGACCTCGATCCGCCGGATCTTCTCCTGCCCCAGGCGGCTCGCCGTCAGACGCGCCGTGAGCCCCGTCGAGAAGCGCAGGTTCACCGACACCAGGTCCTCAGACGTGCTGCGGACGGTCTGGGAAACCCCGTCGACATGCTCGACGACCGCATCCGGACCGGCGAGCGAGCAGACGATGTCAATATCGTGAATCAGGAGGTCGAAGACCACGCCATCTGAGATCCGAGCGGTGTACGGACTGGTGCGCACGGTCTCGACGTGGATCGGCTGGTCCACCCAGATCGGGAGGTCAGCCACCGCTGGATTGAACCGCTCGACATGGCCGACGGCCAGCACCAGACCTGCTGTTTCAGCAGCGTCCACGAGTTCGCGCCCTGCTGCCGCTGTAGCCGCCAAAGGCTTCTCGACCAGGAGGTGGACGCCGGCTTCGATCAGTTTGAGGGCGGTGTCAACGTGGTAAGCCGTTGGCACCGCGACCACCGCCGCGTCAACGAGACCGAGAACCTGCTCCACGGTTTCGAAGACGGCGACCCCAGAAGTCCCCGCCGCAGCACGAGCACGGTCCGGATCGGGATCGACGACGGCGACGAGCGACGCATCACGCAGGTTCTGCCCGATGCGGACGTGGTTGGAACCCATGATGCCGGCCCCAACGACAGCCAGGCGTAGGCGCTCTTCAGCCACCGAGTACCTCCCTCACGACCTCCACGATTCTTTCCAGGTCGTCAGCGGTCAGGTAGGGATGAACCGGAAGTGACGTGACCTCGGATGCGATTGCACGGGCCCTGGGTACCTCGGCGACAACGACCCCCGGATGCTCCCGGTAGCAGTCGTAGTCGAACACCACCCCCGGGTAGTAGACGCCGCAGCCGATGCCGGCTTCACGAAGGGCATCGGCGAACTGGTCACGCGAAACGCTCGCTTCGGTGGTGATTCGAACGGTGAACTGGTGGTAGACGTGGGTGCGACCCGGCTCGGGCTCAGGAGGCAGAACAAGGCCCTCCAGTCCGCTCAACCCCTCGCTGAGCACGGCTGCGTTCGCGGAACGGGCGGCACAGATGTCTGCAAGACCCTCGACCTGGGCGATACCGACCGCGGCGCAGAGGTCGGTCATCCTGTAGTTGTGGCCGGCAACGACGTATTCGTACCGGGTCCGCATTCCCTGGTTGCGCAGCACGCGCAGTCGATCTGCGAGGTCGGGGTCGTTCGTGGTAACCATGCCGCCCTCTCCGGTATTCACGTTCTTGGTGGCATAGAGGCTGAAGCAGCCGAGGCCAAACGAACCGGCCATCCGACCGTGGTATTCGGCACCGACCGCCTGCGCTGCATCTTCGACGATGGCAAGTCCTGCAGAGTCGGCCAGTTCGACGAGCGGATCCATGTCCGCCATCATCCCGTAGAGGTGGACGGGGAGCAGCGCACGAGTCGACGGTCCGATGCATGAACCAACCGAATCAGGTAACACGTTGTAGTCGTCGCCAATGTCGGCAAACCGGGCGGTCGCACCACTCTCGAGAATGGCGTTGAGGGTCGCCACGAACGTGAACGGACTTGTCACCACCTCGTCGCCGGGGCCGATGCCGAGCACCTGGAGGGATGCCACCAGGGCGGTGGTCCCCGACGTGACGGCGATCGCATGATCGACCCTATGGGCGGATGCGAAGAGTTCTTCGAGTTCGGCGACCCGAGGACCCTGTGCCAGCTGGCCGGACCGAAGGACATCGAGCACTCGCCGCTCGGTCTCCTCCCCGATGTGCACCTCCGTGATGGCGATCACTGATCCTGGTCCTCGCTGAGACAGGTCGGACAGGCGTAGGAGCCGGGTGGCTCTGTCTCACGCGAGGCGACACGTCCACACCGGCAGACCCATCCCACCGATCGGGCCGGTGTACCGACCACCAACTGGTGGGGTGCCACGTCCCTTGTCACGGTCGCCCCAGCCGCAACCATCGAATACTCGCCGAGCGTGACCCCGCAGACGATCGTTGCATGAGCACCGATCGACGCCCCCTGTCCGACCTCGGTCCGCACAAGTTCCCAGTCCTCGGAGAAGGCCCGGGGAACGAGGTCGTTGGTGAAGGTCGCCGATGGTCCGACGAACACGTCGTCGGCAAGGGTCACGCCCTGATACACGTTCACGTTGTTCTGGATCTTGCACCGATCACCAATGACCGCCCCGGCGTCCACGTAGACGTTCTTGCCCAGAACGCATCCGCTGCCGATCCGACTACCTGCCCGAACGTGCACCATGTGCCAGATTCTCGTACCCGCTCCGATTTCGGAACCTTCGTCGACAAAGGCCGACGGGTGTATGCGAACGATCTCGTCTTCCACCTGAACTCCCTACAGCCAGCGCGCCATGTCGTCGGCGCCCTGCGGCTCTTCGAGGGTTGCCGGGTCGAGCGCCGGAACGGGCGCATGGGAAACCAGGGGGTGCAACGGACGCTGGTCGATCTCGCCGTCTCCGAACAGCTCCTCATCAAGCTTTTCGCCGGGGCGAAGACCCGTGATCTCGATCTCGACCTCCTTGCCAGACTGGGCGACGAGACGGCGGGCAATATCGAAAATCCGAACCGGTTCACCCATGTCGAGTACCAGAACCTCTCCCGACCGACCAATCGCTCCGGCCTGAATGACGAGTTGCACGGCCTCCGACACCGTCATGAAGTACCTGGTCACCTCACGGTGGGTAACCGTCACCGGTCCACCGGCCTCAATCTGGTCCTGAAACGAACCGAGGACGCTCCCGCGTGAACCCAGCACATTGCCGAAGCGGACCGAAAGGAAGTTGCCTGCCCTTGCCTCCTGGGCGAAGTATGCGGTAAGCCGCTCAGCCGCCCTCTTCGTGTAGCCGAGGACGCTCGTCGGATTGGCCGCTTTGTCGGTCGAGACGTTCACGAAGACCGAGACGGCACTTGTGGCGGCGGCACGCAGCACGTTCAGGGATCCGATGACGTTGGTCTTGTGGCCCTCCTTCGCGTACATCTCGAGAAGCGGAAGGTGCTTGAGCGCAGCGGCGTGGAACACCACATCTGGTCGCCGGTCGAGGAAGATCTGTTCGATGGTTGCTGCATCGCGGATATCGGCGAGAATTACGTCGGATGTGTCCAGAAGCGCCCGGCCGTGAATCGAGAGTTGCACCTGGTGGAGGGCACTCTCGTCCCGATCGAGCATGAGGAGTTCACTCGGTGCGAACTGGTGGATCTGTTGACAGAGCTCACTACCGATGCTTCCGCCGGCACCAGTGACCAGGACCTTTCGGCCAGTCAGGTACCTGGCGATCTCGTCGATGTTGGTTTCGACCTGGTGTCGGCCCATCAGGTCGGATGGATCGAGGTCCCTGATATCGCCGATCGTGACCCGTCCGCTGATCAGGTCATCGACGACGGGGAGAATCTTGACCTGCAATGCAGCGGCGGTCGAAAGGTCGGCCAACTCACCAACCAGGTGGGCGTCGGCAGAGGGGATGGCAATCAGCAACGCTGATGCGCCGGTCCGATTCGCTGCACGCTCGATGTGTCGTCGATCCCCCAACACGGATACGCCCATGATGGAAAGCCGCCGCTTGGAAGGATCGTCGTCGATCAAACCCACCGGCAGATACTGCGACGCAGGGTTCCGCAGGAGAGCAGTGATCACCTGGAGGCCCCCCTCCCCTGCCCCATAGACCAGGATCTTCTCGACTCCGGAATGGGTCGGCCGGCGGAGCCGTTCGAGCAGCACACGCCATACGTAACGTACGCCGAACATCAGGGACAGGCCGAAGACGCCACCGACGAGGACCACGCTCTGGGGAATCGGGTGGTCGGCGAAATAGAACTCGTTGAGCCCGAAGAGTCCGCCGGTTGTGATCACAGCCGTGCCGAGCAACGCTGCGATCTCGTCATGTGAGCCGTAGCGCCACCTCCGTCTATAGAGGCCGATCGCGTATCCGCCGAGCAATTGCAGTGCGGCCACGAGCGGCAGTGCCCGGCGGAAACCTTCGATCTCTTCCGCCGGGAAACTCAGGTCGAAACGGAGGTAAACGGCCAAGCCTGCAGCCAGACCCCAGGCAAACACATCGAGCAAAGCGCGTAACGGGGTGGCAAATCGTGCCGCGCCCTCCGAGAGTCGAAGGAGTCGGGCGCGATTCATTGTGAGACCGCCTTCCTCCATGGTTACATCGTACCGTTCAAGCATCCAGCGATACGCTGAGCAGTGGCACCGATCACGATTCGGGCACCCACCAAGGCGGCAAGAACCGTGGCTGGTCGCTCAGCCCGAACGGTGATCCCTCCAGAGTCAGGTTGGGCCCGTAGGCCGGATCCTCGAACAGCCTGTCCCCCCAGCGTTCGACCATCCTCGCTGCCTCGACCCTTAGCTGATCAATCTTGGCCTCGTCTTCTACATGACCGCGACTCTTCGACTCGAGGTGGAGGAGAACCGCGTGAGGAGTCCACAGGACCATCTGTCCGGCCTCGGCGACGCGCAGGCAGTAGTCGACATCGTTGAAATTGACCTCAAGCGCCTCGTCCATTCCACCGGCGATTTCCCATGACGCTCGGGTGGTGACGAGGCACGCACCTGTCACTGCTCCCACCTCATGGACGGTCGCAAGGCGCGAGAAGTATCCCTGGTCGGGGGTGTCATGGCCGGCATGCGAATGGGCAGCGACACCACCGGCGCCGAGAACTACGCCTGCGTGTTGCACAGCACCATCGGGGTAGCGCAGCATCGCGCCGACAACTCCGACCCCGGGTCTCGAGACCTGGGACACCATTTCCGTCAGCCAGTCGGGATCGACCACCTCGATGTCGTCGTTGAGCAGGCAGATGATCGGCCGGGTCGTACGCCCGACCGCCGCGTTGTTGAGGGCTGCGAAGTTGAACGGACGGTCGTCGGCCACTACGACGACGTCGGGCCTGCGCCCGAACGCCTCGAGAACTTCGAGCGTGGCCGCGTCCGTGCTTCCGTTGTCCACGACCTGGACTCGGAGGTCCGGATATCGCGTCTTCGATGTCAGCCCCTCGAGACAGGCCTGCAGGTGTGCGGCACCGTCCCGGGTGGGAACTATGACCTCGACAGGTGGCGCTGGGTCGACCAACTCGTAGCGCACACGGTAGGTCGACGGCGCCAGCGACAGATCCACGTCTGCTGCGATTCCCCTGCGCCCGAGGTGATCGCGTATAGCCTTGATAGCCGCTTCCTCGGCGTAGGACTTGGTACCGAGGGAGCGGGCGGTTGACCCTGGGACTGAGCGCCACGAATACAGCACGAACGGGACGTGCTTCACCTGTCGTGTGTCGAGTCGGGCGATGCAGCGAAGTGCCAGGTCGTAGTCCTGGCTCCCCTCGTAGCCCTCGCGGAAGCCACCCACTTCTCGGACCAACCGGTGTCGGTACATCCCCAGGTGGCTGAGGTAGTTCTGGGAAAGGAAGAGGTCAGGATTCCAGGGTGGCTTGAAATGCGGGTCGTAGCGAACGCCGGCCTCGTCGATCTTGTCCTCGTCGCTGAAAAGCACCTCCACGTCGGGAAACTGGGACGCTGTGAGAACCATTGTGGCCAGTGCATGGGACGACAGGACGTCGTCGTGGTCGAGCAACGCGATCCACTCGCCCGTGGCCAACTCGAGGGCGCTGTTCGAAGCCGCCGAGATGTGACCGTTTTCGCTGCGACGCATGGACCGGATTCTCGGGTCGATCTCCGAATACTGGGCGAGAACGGTCGATACGTGGGGAGCAGTCGAAGCGTCGTCTGCGATGCAGAGTTCCCATTGCCCGTACCACTGGGCACGTACGGAGTCGATCGCCTTGCGGAGCCACACCTCATCGGTGTCGTAGACCGGCATGATGATCGACACCAGGGGTCGCTCGGTGAGCCTGTCGATCGCCTCTATTGCACGGAGCCTGTCCTTCTCGCCGACCGGATCGAAGGCACGGAGCCAGTCCAGGTACGGGACCGATCCCGGGTCGGCCACGATCAACCGGCCACGGGACGAATAACGGCGTCCCAATCCACGCAAGGTCGACCGCGGCCCCTGTCTAAAGAGTCGTCGGGCGGCGCTTCGGATCAGCAGTGCCTGACGATGTCGCGAGGCCCCGCGTAGGTCATGGACCACGGCCATGAGCATGAAGGACATGGCCCCCGGCCGTGAGACCTGTGAGAACTCGAGGCCCTCGAGGTGCACGGTGCCGGCACCGGGAACCACGACGAGGTCGAGGGACCGGACACCCGCCGGTATGGACAGCACGTGGTCGATCGCGTCAGGGCCTCTACGGCCCAGACGGACCACGTAGGAACCCTGGTCGCCAGGTCCGATGACGCGCAGTGTCGGAGTCAGTCCCGGCAGGTTGCCCAGGACACATCGGCCACGAACCCGAACCCATCCGGTCGGGATCCGTGTTGCATCGAGGATGAACTTCGGCTCGGGTCCAACGACCTCCCAGTCGTTCGCGGACAGAGGGCGAAGGTCGACAACTCCGGAGGAAGCATCGCGTGGTGGGTGTCGACGGATCCCGGCACGCGTTCGTAGCGCCCATCCGAGTTGCCCGATAGCGGCGACCATTCCGGCGAGCCGGGGTCCGGGGTGCGGCCTGAGGAGTCCCAGCAAGGTACGCATCCATGCCGACGCGATCGTCGCTACAGATCCGTTCCGGGTGGCGGCCAGCAGTCGGTTGCGTGCCTGAAGCCGACGCATGGCTGGTGTCTCGAGGCCTGTGGACGCACCGTGTCGGTGTCGGCAGACAGCACTCGGTACGAATCGGAACCGCCAATCCCGGTTACGGCCGCGCCATGACAGGTCGGTGTCTTCGTAGTAGAGGAAGAACCGCTCCTCGAACGTCCCGACGTCTCGCAAGTAGCCGGCATTGAGGAGTACCGCTGCTCCGCACCATGCGTCAACCTCCACAGAATCCGTGTAGCCCTCTCCGTCGGTGTCGCCGTAGCCACGGTCACGACTGTTTCCCGAGCTATCTATCAGGCTTCCGGCATTTTGGATTCGCGGTTCGCCTCCATCGTCGAGCAGGATCTTCGGGCAGGCAGCGCCGAGGCCGGGATCATCGATCAGCACCTGGGAGAGTTCACGTAACCATCCGGACTCGATGACGACATCCGGATTGACCAGACCCACCTGATCCACGCCGTCAAGGTCGGCAAGGGCGAGGTTGTTTGCGCCAAATCCCGTGTTGCTGGCGTTTCGGACCAGCCGCACCCCGGGATGGCTCGTGGTCAGGCCTGCGACCGAACCGTCCGTCGAGGCGTTGTCGATGACCATGACTTCGAGACGTTCCCCTGGCCAGTCCAACCTATGGAGGGAGTCGAGGCACCGGGCCAGGAGATCACCCGAGTTCCAGTTGAGGACCACAAGGCGGACGAATGGGACACCATGCGATGTCATGCGCCCGTCCTCGCACGCGACAACCCGACGAGGAACACGAGCACCGTGGTCGCCGCTTTCTGGGCTTCGGCGCCGTTCACCGAGAAGGCCCCGGCGACGTGCTCTGCCGCAATCTGGTCGCCCTCGGACGCCAGATAGGCGGTGACCACCCGGCTCGGACCGTCCACCGCCGGGGGTGGGTCCAACGGTGCAGGACCATCGGGATCCTGCGAGAGGTTCAACAGGAACGAGGTCACCCAGATCGCCGCCCGCTGGAACTCGGCCG